>ERZ826396.506-NODE-506-length-56256-cov-6.348837_pt1 | contig 56256 bp, 50 predicted proteins | sample MGYA00519926_ERZ826396 | MGnify/ENA primary metagenome ERZ826396 (study PRJEB31778, sample SAMEA3449230) | human gut metagenome | biome: human gut; feature: human-associated habitat; material: faeces | place: United Kingdom | collected 2010/2012 ... | reverse complement strand
TTTGTCAACAATCTTTTGGGCAAATATTTGTCATTTTTCTACAAAAAGGCCGCTGCGCCACACCTTCTGTGCAGCGGCGCGAGCGATTTGTCCATCGACCCATCGGAAAGCGCGGCCTTGATAAGCCATACTTTTGCCCACCGGGTGTGTCTGTTTTGAACAAGAAAAAAGAGGGCCGGTGTACCCACATTTGGTGCAGCTGTCACTTGAATCTTTTTCAGCACCTTTGTATAATATTCTTGTTATCCGGAACAAGGGCGTTCCAGATGAGTCTTCGCTGACCCATCTGGAACGCCTTTTCTGTTATACCATATAAGAGGGACGCCGCGACTGCGCCGCCGAGGTGGACCGCTATCTGATGGGTTACACCAACCTGTGACCCCCTCCCCCTATTTATGACATTCTCTTTCCTATCCTAAACAGAAACGGGAGCTTTCCTTTACCGGGAGGCTCCCGTTTCTGCATTTCACCGCTTTTGTTTTCACAAGGTTTTCACAGTTAGCACGTTCTACCCACTTGAAACAGATACCCCCAAGTGGTAAAATCAGAGTGTCAGGAGATTTACCCCCACAGGGTACGTTTCCTCTTCACACTGATACACCCGGAAAGGAGTCATCTGCTATGACTGATGCTGAAAAAAAGCCCTGCTGCGCCGCCGAGCCTGCCGAAAAGGATACTGCTCCCTCCTGCTGCCGCCACAAGGACCGTACCCCTGAGGAGTACCGCGCCCTCGCCAACCGGCTGAGCCGCATCGAGGGCCAGGTGCGCGGTATCCGCGCGATGCTGGACAAGGATGTCTACTGCGCCGATATTCTGGTGCAGGTGGCTGCGGTGAACGCTGCACTGAACGGCTTTTCCAAAGAGCTGCTGAGCCAGCACGTCCGCACCTGCGTGGCCGACGATTTGAGAGCCGGCGGGACGCAGAAGCTGGACGAACTGCTGCAGCTGCTGCCCCGGCTCATGAAATGACCCCGTTCCGGGCATCCTATATGAGGGAAAGGAATCCGCAATGGAACAATACAATGTCACGGGCATGAGCTGCGCGGCCTGCTCCGCCCGGGTAGAAAAGGCCGTGAAGAAGGTGCCGGGCGTCACGAGCTGCTCGGTGAGCCTTCTGACAAACTCCATGGGCGTGGAAGGCACAGCCTCCCCTGCCGCCATCCTCTCGGCTGTGCAGGAGGCAGGCTACGGCGCAAGCCCGAAGAATGCCTCCGCCAGTAAGGCTTCGGACGCCAGTGCCGACCTCGACGCACTGGCTGACCGCGAGACACCGAAGCTCAAGCGCCGCCTCATCGCCTCGCTGGGCTTCCTGCTGGTGCTGATGTACTTCTCCATGGGCCACATGATGTGGGGCTGGCCCCTGCCCCACTGGTTCGACGGCAACCATGTCGCCATGGGCCTTGTCCAGCTGCTGCTGGCGGGCATCGTCATGGTCATCAACCAGAAGTTCTTCATCAACGGCTTCAAGGGCCTCATCCACGGCGCACCCAACATGGATACGCTGGTGGCCCTCGGCTCCATGGCAAGCTTCGTGTGGAGCACTTATGCCCTCTTCGCCATGACCCGCGCCCAGGTGGATGGCAACGACGAGCTCGTCATGCACTATATGATGGAGTTCTACTTCGAGTCTGCCGCCATGATCCTGACCCTCATCACGGTGGGCAAGATGCTGGAAGCCCGCTCCAAGGGCAAGACCACCGACGCCCTCAAGAGCCTGATGAAGCTAGCCCCCAAGACCGCCACGCTGGTGCGGGACGGCGCGGAAGTGACCGTGGCCATCGCCGACGTGCAGAAGGGCGACGTCTTTGTGGTCCGCCCCGGCGAGAATATCCCGGTGGACGGCGTGGTGCTGGAAGGCACCAGTGCAGTCAATGAGAGCGCCCTGACCGGCGAGAGCATCCCGGTGGACAAGGCCATCGGCGACAAAGTCAGCGCTGCCACAACCAACCAGTCGGGCTTCCTCCGCTGCGAGGCCACCCGCGTCGGCGAGGATACCACGCTGGCTCAGATCATCAAGATGGTCAGCGATGCCGCCGCCACCAAAGCTCCTATCGCCAAAATCGCCGACACCGTGTCGGGCTTCTTCGTCCCGGCGGTCATCTCCATTGCCGTCGTGACCACCATCGTCTGGCTGCTGCTGGGCCATGAGCTGGGCTATGCGCTGGCACGCGGCATCTCCGTTCTGGTCATCAGCTGCCCCTGCGCACTGGGCCTTGCAACACCTGTGGCTATTATGGTGGGCAATGGCCTCGGCGCAAAAAACGGCATCCTCTTCAAGACTGCCGCCTCGCTGGAAGCCGCAGGCCGCACCCAGATCGTGGCGCTGGACAAGACCGGCACCATCACCGAGGGCGCACCCCGCGTCACCGACCTGCTGCCCGCTGAGGGCGTCACCGAGACGGAGCTGCTGACGCTGGCCGCCGCGCTGGAAGGCCGCAGCGAGCACCCTCTGGCAAAGGCAGTTCTGGCCGACGCTGAGGCAAAGGCCATCACTCCCCCGGAAGTCACTGACTTCGCGGCCCTGCCGGGCAATGGTCTGGCGGCCAAGCTGGACGGCATGGACATCTATGCCGGCAATGCCGCCTTCATCCAGACCAAGCTCACCCTGCCCGCCGCACTGGCACAGCAGGCTGAAAAGCTGGCCTCTGAGGGCAAGACTCCCCTCTTCTTCGGCGGCGCAGGCCGTCTGCTGGGCGTTATCGCCGTGGCCGACACCATCAAGGAGGACAGCCCCGAAGCCATCCGTCAGCTGCAGAACATGGGCATCCGGGTCGTGATGCTCACCGGCGACAACCAGCGCACCGCCGACGCCATCGGCAGGCAGGCGGGCGTGGACGAGGTCATCGCGGGCGTCCTGCCCGACGGCAAAGAAGCCGTCATCCGTCAGCTGCAGGCCAGCGGCAAGGTGGCCATGGTGGGCGACGGCATCAACGACGCCCCCGCCCTCACCCGTGCCGACACCGGCATTGCCATCGGCGCAGGCACCGACGTGGCCATTGACGCCGCCGACGTCGTGCTGATGAACTCGAAGCTCTCGGACGTGCCTGCGGCCATCCGCCTCAGCCGCGCCACTCTGCGGAACATCCACGAGAACCTGTTCTGGGCGTTCATCTACAATATCATCGGCATCCCGCTGGCGGCTGGTCTGTTCATCCCCTTCGGCCTGACCCTGAATCCCATGTTCGGTGCTGCTGCCATGAGCCTGTCCAGCTTCTGCGTCGTGAGCAACGCCCTGCGGCTCAACCTGTTTGATTTGCACAGCACCAGGCACGACCACAAAACCGCTTCTCCCGCCGCTGCCCCGGTGCAGTCTGCGGCTGAAAATAACAAAAAATCGGACGCCGAAGCGCCCGAAGTCAAAACGGAGGATCATACCATGAAGAAGACCCTGAAAGTGGAAGGCATGATGTGCGGCCACTGCGAAGCCCGCGTGAAGAAGGCTCTGGAAGCCCTGCCCGAGGTGGATGAGGCTGTCGTGAGCCACGAGGCCGGCACCGCCATCGTCACCCTGAACGCCGAGGTCGCCGACGACGTGCTCAAGAACGCCGTCGAGGCACAGGACTACAAGGTCACCGGCATCCAGTAAGCTGTAAGATGCAGAAAAGCCAGCGCACGGAATGTGCGCTGGCTTTTTTATGTATCTCCTTCCGTCACGCCTGCGGCGTGCCACCTCCCTCACTGAGGGAGGCTTTTGCATGACGAAAAGCTTTTTCTACTCGCCAGAGGCCCCCTCTTTGAGGGGGCTGTCTGCAAAGCAGACTGGGGGAGTAAAATTACGGAGTCAGACGGTTGGGGCCGCGGAACAGGAACTCGGCGTCCTTGATGGACTGGCCGCAGAGCAGCATGGTCAGACGGTCGATACCCAGACCGAAGCCGCCGTGCGGGGGGCAGCCGTACTGGAAGAACTCCAGATAGAACTTGACGTCATCGGCCAGGCCCTTCTCCTCTGCCTGCTTCTTCAGCACGTCGTAGCGATGCTCACGCTGTGCGCCGGTGGTGATCTCCACGCCGCGCCAGATGAGGTCGTAGCCCTGCGGCACGCCGTTCTCGTCGCGCATGTGGTAGAAAGCACGCTTCTCAGCGGAGTAGTCGGTGATGAACAGGAACTCGTGGCCGTAGTGCTTCTTGACCCAGTCGTAGCTCAGGCGCTCGGCCTCGGTGGTCAGGTCGCCCTTCTCGCTCTCATCGACCGTGTAGCCGAACTCTTCTTCCAGACCCTTGTACAGGTCGGCCAGCTTGACCACAGGGAACGGCGTGGTGGGGACGACGACTTCCAGACCAAACAGCTCCTTGATCTGCTCACCGTACTGCTCCTTGACGGCCTTCAGGCCGGCAGTCAGAAGCTCTTCCTCCATCTTCATGACGTCCTTGTAAGAGGTGATGTAGCTGAACTCAAGGTCGAAGCCGGAGAACTCGGTGGAGTGCTTATTGGTGTAGCTCTTCTCCGCGCGGAAGACGGGGCCGGTCTCAAAGATGCGCTCGAAGCCGGCGGCCATGGCCATCTGCTTATAGAACTGAGGGCTCTGGGCCAGATAGGCGTTGCGGTCGAAGTAGTCCACCTTGAACACCTCAGAGCCGCTCTCGCTGGCGGCAGCGATGAGCTTCGGGGTGTGGATCTCGATGAAGCTGCGCTCGAGCAGGAACTGACGCATAGCGTTGACGAAGCAGCTCTGTGCCTTGAACATCAGCTGGTTCTCGTCGGTGCGCAGGTCGATCCAGCGATAGTCGATGCGCTGGTCGATGCTGGAACGCTCCACAGCCTTCTTCTTCTTGGTGGCGGCGATCTCCTTGCGGACGATGGGCAGCGCGTCGGCAATGCTCTCGATCTCGATGGTCTCGGGGATCATCTCGATGCCGCCCATCTTGACGTAGTCGTTCTCCATCACCTTGCCGGTGACGGTGATGACAGAGTCCGGGGTCAGTTTATCGATGGTGTCCACCAGCTCGGGGTGGTCCTCCTTCTCGACGGTGATCTGAAGTTTGCCGGTAATATCCTTCAGCACGATGAAGGCCATATATTTGCTGTTGCGCAGGTTCTCGATAAAGCCCTGCACCTTGACCGTGCTGCCAATTTCCTTTTGTACCTCATTGATATAGGTGCGTTCCATGGAAATCCTCCTTCTGTGTCTTGTGTACTGTTTTATTATACGCTTTTCGGGGGATAAATCAAGAGAAAGGACGAATCACTTTCCTTCTTCGTGCAGCGTCCCGGTGCCGCCCTCCACCACGCCGTCGTGGTCGGCCACAGCCCTGATGGTGCCGAAGAAGCATTTGACGTCCAGCCAGAAGCTCATATGCTCCACATACCAGCCGTCCAGCTTCGCTTTCTCCGTGATCTCCAGTTCGTCGCGGCCATGGATCTGCGCCCAGCCGGTCAGGCCGGGGCGGACGTCGTTTGCGCCGTACTTGTCCCGCTCGGCCAGCAGGTCGTACTGGTTCCAGAGGGCCGGGCGCGGACCGATGACTGCCATGTCGCCCACAAGGATATTCCACAGCTGGGGCAGCTCGTCCAGACTGGTCTTGCGCAGGAAACGGCCCACCCGGGTGATATACTGCTCCGGGTCGTGGAGCAGATGGGTGGGCATGTCGTGGGGGGTGTCGATGCGCATGGTGCGGAATTTCAGGATGTTGAAATAGCTCTTATGGATGCCCACCCGCTTCTGCTTGAAGAACACCGGCCCCGGCGAGTCCAGCTTGATGGCAAGGCAGAGCAAAAGCAGTAGCGGTGACAGCACCAGCAGCCCGCAGGCCGACAATACCACGTCCAGCAGCCGCTTGATTCCTTTTTGATACATGATAGTTCTCCCTTTTATTCCTAGAATATACTTATTATATACCATTTTCCCCTGCCCAAACAAGCCCCGGGCCGCATTCCCGGGCGAAAATGCTGGTTTTGTTGTATCGTTCTGACGGTTTTCTCTCTTGCCCCGCCGGGCCGGACGGCGTACCATAGACATAAGATCATCTGAGAGGAGCACTCTGTTTATGATACAGCGTTTTGTCATCGGGAAGCCTTTTTCCACCGAGAGCGTCGTGCTGGACCTGCCCGCCGAGACCGGCCCCGTGCCTTACCTGACACCGGACGGCGATGGCTGGCAGTATGTCATGCAGGAGAAGGACATCGTCTATGGCTTGGGCGAGATGCCCCGGGGCCTCAACAAGCGCGGCTGGCACTACGAGACGAACAACACCGACGAGAGTGAGCACGGCGAAAACCGGCTTTCCTACTACGCCGCCCACAATTTCCTGCTCATCTCCCCTGCCGACGGCAGCGAATGCATCGGCATCTTCGTCGATTTCCCGGGCAAAGTGAGCTACGACATCGGCTATACCCGCCACGACACCCTCCGCTTCGCCACGGCAGAGCCGAACTATGCGCTCTACCTCATCACAGCCCCTACAGCGGCAGAGGTCGCAAAGGAGTTCCGGCATCTCATCGGCCCCAGCTATATCCCGCCCAAGTGGGCGTTCGGTCTGGCCCAGAGCCGCTTCGGCTACAAGACCGAGGCCGACATCCGGGAGGTGGCCGCGCAGTACAAGGCCAACGGCCTGCCGCTGGACATGATCTGCATGGATATTGATTACATGCAGTCCTACGCTGATTTCACCATCGACAAGGCCCGCTTCCCCGACCTCGGCAAGCTTGCCGCCGACCTGAAAGCCGAGGGCATCCGGCTCGTTCCCATCATCGACGCAGGCATCCGCTGTGATGACAATGACCCCGTCTGCCGCGAGGGCCTCGAGAAGGGCTATTTCTGCACCAAAGAAGACGGCACGCCCTTTGTGGCGGCGGTCTGGCCCGGCAAGGCCTACTTCACCGACCTTCTCCGTCCCGATGCCCGGGCGTGGTTCGGCAGGCAGTACAAGGTGCTCACCGACCTCGGCATCGAGGGTTTCTGGAACGATATGAACGAGCCCGCCCTCTTCTACTCCCCTGAGCGGCTGAAAGCCTTCTTCGAGAATGCCGCTGCCCTGAGCCGGAAGGACAACCTCGACCAGAACGATTTCTTCGGGCTGGTGCGCTCGGTGATGGGCCTGATGAATGCCCCCGAGGACTACCGCAGTTTCTACCACGATACCGCTGCCGGGCGGGTGCGCCACGACCGCGTCCACAACCTCTACGGCGGCTGCATGACCCGGGCTGCCGGCGAGGCGTTCCAGACCCTGCGTCCCGGCCAGCGCACCCTGCTCTACTGCCGCAGCAGCATCATCGGCGCCCACCGTTGGGGCGGGATCTGGCTGGGCGACAACCACTCCTCGTGGAGCCAGCTGCTGGCCAACATCCAGATGATGCCTGCCGTCCAGATGTGCGGCTTCCTCTACAGCGGTGCCGACCTCTGCGGTTTCAGTGAGGACACCACCCCCGATCTAGCACTCCGCTGGCTCGAGTTCGGATTGTTCACTCCTCTCATGCGCAACCACGCCGGCGCTGAGAGCCGAGAGCAGGAATTTTACCGCTTTACCGATGTTCTGCCCGCCATCCGCAATATGCTGAATCTGCGGTACGCCCTCCTGCCCTACCTCTACAGTGAGTTCATGAAGGCCGCGCTTGAGGACGCACCTTACTTCCGGCCTTTGGCTTTTGACTACCCTGCCGACCCCGACGCCCGGGAGGTGGACGACCAGCTGCTTCTTGGCGAGGGCCTGATGGTCGCCCCCATCCACACCCAGAACGCCCATGGCCGGACGGTCTATCTGCCTGAGACGATGAAGATGCTGCGTCTGCGCAGCGTCTCCGACTACGATGAGGAAGTTCTGCCCGCCGGGCGGCACTATCTGCCCTGCGAACTTGGCGAGGTGCTGCTCTTCATCCGTCCGGGCCACACCGTACCGGTGGCACAGCCCGCTGCCAACACCGCCCAGCTGGATGATACGGCCCTCACCTTCTGGCGCTTCGCGCCCGACGGCCAGCCTGCGCCCTACCGGATGTATACCGACGACGGCGTGACCACCGATCACAACAGGCCCGAACACTGGCGCATCGTCGGACAATAACGCAAAAACACCCGGAAGCATCTCCGGGTGTTTTTTGGTATTACAGGTATGCGACCGTCTCGGACAGGGGCTTTCTCGAGCCGTGGTTTGCCAGCGGCCCTGCGCCCTCTGCGGCATAGCCGAGATCGAGGATCATCAGGACCTCTTCGTTTTCCGGCAAGCCCAGTTCCTTGGCCAGCTCATCCGGATTGAAGAGGTTGAGCCAGCAGCTGTCCACACCTGCGTTGGCGGCGGCCAGCATCAGGTGGGTCGCCACGATGGCGGCATCCTCCATGCCGGAGTCCCGCTTTCCGCCGGGATAAGTAAAGGCGCTGTTTTTATCGAAGGCCACGACGAGGCAGGTAGGTGCGCCATAGCGGCAGGGCGTCACCTTGTCGAGTTTTGCCAGGCTTTCTTCCGACTGCAGCACATAGATGCGCTGCTCCTGAGAATTCTTGGCAGTCGGGGCCAGCCGACCCGCTTCCAGGATCTCCGTCAGCTTCTCGGCTTCTACCTTACGTGTGCTGAAATTCTTGCAGGAATAACGCTCTGCAACGACCTTAGTAAATTCCATAACCGTTGTCCTCCTGACTTTGGGTGATAGACTTTTCATGTACGAAAGTCTCAGCATTATTGTAGCACGCTTTTTCTCTGAGAGCCACTGTTATTTTTACGAAAGGATCTGCCGTTTTTATAAGAAACGGCGCGTCCGATTCAGCCGGACATTCCCCGCAGGCCGCCTGGGTGAAAAGTCCTTGACAAATCCTTCTAAAAGAGTTACACTGTTCTCGTTCTAAAAAACAAATATGGGCCTATAGCTCAGCTGGGAGAGCGTTCGGTTCGCATCCGAGAGGTCAAGGGTTCGAATCCCTCTAGGTCCACTTTTAGCAGCAGCGTAATTTTAACGCTGCTGCTTTTCTTTTGCATACATATAAGTCACACGCTGGCTTTGGGACCCAGAGGGATTCGAACAGCACGGCCCTGCCGCAGGCAGGGTAAGCAATCAGCCCAGTGCAACGGCGACGACCGCAGCCAGTGGCTGAAACAGGGAGGAGCTGTTGGGGCCGCGTTCTGATTTTTCAAAGCCCCGCCAAGGGGCTGCGGAAAAATCAGCTAACGCAACTCGTCGCTGTTGCTTAGTGCGCGGGTTCCAACCAGTAGGAATGTCTACCGGGGATGCTCTCGCATCGTTTTGTACGATGCGGCGTTTTTTATGCCTAAAAAACTTTGGCAGACCGTGCCGGGCTCCGAACCCTGAAGTCGGATGCGAACCGGGCGGGGTCATCCATGTACTTTTTGAAAATCCATCAGTTTCACGCTTCTTTCTTTGAATTTTGCATGGTGCTGCGGACAAGCGCATCGCTTTTATGCCTCTTTTTCGGAAATTTCTTCAAAAGTTTCCGAACCATCGTAAGTTGATACAGCCTTGAGCTGTTCCACCTGCTCGAAGCTGGCGTTCAGCGTAATCGAGATCTCATAGTCTTTTTGGACGCTAATCTCCTTAATGAACTGCTGCAAAATGGCGCGGCGTTCATCGTGGTTGGCGGTGTCGTAAACATCCGCCCATGTAAACAGCTCGTTGCAGATGTAGTTGCTACGCTTTGCTGTTTGGGTGGCTTCTTCGTATTCTTCCTGTGCCTGCACGAGCTGCTTTTCTAGGGTTTCCAGAGCGACCTTTGCTTCGGCTACCAGTTCACGAGTCACCACATACTCTTCCAGTTCCTGTGCAACATTGGTCTCTGCGCCCTGACCGACTACGATAACGCCCTGAAGTTCACGGTCGATCTCCTTACGGAACATCTCCTTGATCTGCATAGCTACTGTATCCTCCCTTTATTTCACCAGCCGGAATGCCCGGTAATAGTTATCGTCCTTAATCTCGTTGAACAAGATCAGTTCCTGTTCGTTGTAGGTGCCCGGAAAGAACATTACGACCGGGCAGCGGACAAATGCCTGATGCAGGTTGTTCAAAACCTTATGGGACCGCAAGATCGGATAGCACTTTCCGATACCCGTCAAAAACACGATGGCGTTCTCCGGCGTATGTTCCTTGATATACTGCACGATGAGGCTGTCGTTGTCATTGATCTTCATGGCGTTGGTAACCGCTTTGGTGATCCGTTCCATCCCGTTTTTCTTTTCAAAGTCATAGCACTTTTCCAAAAAGTGCTTCTTCTCCAGAAAATCAATGATGACATCGTAGAGATCAAATACCATCAGATCAAAGTCATCATCGCCACGGGCATTTTTGCCTTTCATATACTCGATTCGAGCACGGACTTCCAGCTCTTTTTCCGGTGGATAGTCGAAAACCCAGTAGTTCACCTCGTTGGCTCTCCCGGTTCCCTTGCGGAAGGACGTTTTCCGGATTGCCGCTTCCATCTCATCCAGCCGGTCGCTCAGGCATCCATTCACAGTTTCCATCTTATCTTACCCCCGTAAGCGCATTGACCATAATGGCATATCCATTGTCTTGCAGCCAGCGCTCCAGCGCAATGTCCAAAATCGGGCGCAGGATCTTGCGTGAGCTGCCCTTGTTTCCGTCCAGCATTCCTGCCTCGTAGAGCTGCGTTTTGTATGCCGCTCCCAGCCGATGCAGCGTGTAGTCCTGAAAGGCTGCTACTTTCTCGCTTTGCGCCTGCTTGTCCTTGAAGAACACCCGGATATCCGCATCAGTCAGTTCGTCCACTCCAAGGATCATCTTTTCCCGCACAACTTCGTACACAAAGTCAAAGAAAAGCGTATCGTGTGCAAGTGCTGCTACCAGCGCAAACATCTTCTGCGTTGCAATATCGCTGCTCAGGAAAACCGGGTAAAAGCTGGGGTCCAGCATCTTTATGCGCGCCGTAACGGTAGAGTAGATCATCTGTGCCCGTGCCTTTGTGGATGCGCTGTAAATATTCTCTTGCTCGTTCAACAGTTTTATTTCCGAAAAGCTCTTGCCCTCTGCCAGTAACTGGACCGTTTTCCGAAACTCAATAAACCAGAATGAAAATTTCACGGCTCCTGCACTATATGGTTTTCTGTTCATCTATATCTTCTCCATTTTCATTCTTCGATTTAATGTATTTTCCGCTTTTGACTCTAGCATCTTTTGGTTTTGAAGCATCTGCCGGAATGATCCATTGATGCCCAACACGCTGTGCTCCTTTGATGCGGCCTTCTGTACATAGGGTTTGCACTCGTCTTGCACAAATGCCCCATTTTTCAGAGATTTGTTTAATTGATACGTATTCCATAGTAACCCTCAACATCGTTCATTCACAGATGGTGGCGGTCTATAACAAGCCATTTTCATTTTACTCCAACAAACGAATGAAATCAATGCAAAGGTCTTACAAATCTCGGAATGGTTTTTTTATGTCAAATACACCTTCCCGTCCTTTAACAATATCAAAACTAAAGAGGAATAGAATTAGAAATCCGGACTATTCCTTGCTATCTGAGAAGGTTTCAGTAATCCATCAGACGAGACTGAGCTCACAAAGCTATACCCCCATCATCCTTATAGAGAACAGAAAAACACCGCCAGATGCTGTCCTGCCCATCCTTCATCTTCTCTCCATCCAAAAAAGACGATGCCAGATAAATTAGTTCTTCCTTTTTTTTTTCGTCCGTCAACGGATTGTTTGTCAAGCATTTCAAGTTGCACAAAAGGAGCTTGTTCAGTAAAGCAATATGTACAATATATTTTCTCATGTTGAATACAGAAATAGTCATTTGGCGGCATTGCCATACAACTTTTAGCAAAAAACAAGAAAATTTGTTGACTTGCAATGAGTGAACATGCTATTCTGGTGACAACAAAAGCACCGTTCAGTGCTTTCCTCACACGAAAAGGCAAAACAAAAAAAGGAGAGTAAAATGATGAAGAAGCGTATTGCGGCGTTGGTCACCGCCGGTGTCCTTGCTTTGTCGATGCTTACCGGCTGCGGGAGCAAACAGGAGAGCTGGAAGGTCACCTGCCCGTGGGCACCGTCTGGTGTCGCAGCAATGGTAAGTCAGAAGGCTGCAGCCATGTCCCCGGATTACTCGGATAAGAAGATCACTCTGGTGGCAGAGGCCATCAAGGGCGATGCTGCTACTGTCAACACTTGGGTGTCCAGTACTAAGGCAAATGATAAGGAACTGGTCTTCGCCGGTGAGGGTCTGTTCGCCATTACCGAGACTCTGGATCCGGCCAAGCTGCAGTTCAGCTACGACGATTTCGAGTTCGTGGAGAACTTGTACTCCTCCGTCTTCGTCCTGTCCGCTGATTCTTCACTGAACCTCAAGAATCTGGACGATCTGGAGTCCTATGTCAAGGCAGGCAACCCCGTATCCGTGGCCGTTAACGGCGCTACCGGCTCCGAGGCTTTCCTGGCAGCGGCTCTGTTCGGCTCTATGGGTGCCGGCGACCAGCTGAAACTGACTCCGTACCAGTCCGCTGCGGAGGCTGCACAGGCTGTGGCAAAGGGCGAGACGAACTTTGCAGTCTCGCATCAGTCCCAGATCCTCGAGACCTACCAGCAGGGCGGCGTTGACGTGGTCTGCGCATTCGACGACAAGGCCATCGAAAACGGCCCCTTCGCAGGCGTTGAGGGCGTTGGCTCCAAGGGCTACCCCTACTTCCGCAACCGCTGCTTCGTCATGGCTCGCAAAGGTACTGACGCCGCAAAGGTTGCCGAGCTGAAAGAGCTGTATGATAAGATCCTCGCCGATGATGAGATGGTCGAGTGGCTGAACGACACCATGCTGCTGGAAGTCGATACCATGACCGAGGACGATGTGAAGGCTCACATTGAGAACGTCAAGAGCATCGTCGAGCAGTATAAGGACATCGTGGCAGGCTGATAAAAAGTCCTCATAGCGACAAAAAGCTGAAGCAGGGGAAGGGGATGACACCGTCCCCTGCTTTTATATTTAAAAAGGAGTGGAAACAGGTGAAAAATCTGATAGAACGCATCGAAGCAAGACTGGATGACTGGGGCGCGAAGCTCGAGAAGAAGAACATCGAGTACCCCGTTGACCTGATCTGCGGCATTCTGTTTCTGGTCATCGGCATTGTACTGCTGCTCATCATGCCCCAGCAGGTGCAGATCTCAGAAAAGGACGTTGTGAACGGCCGCGCCTTCCCGACGATGCTGGTCTGGCTCATGCTGGCCATGAGCGCCCTTCTGGTGGGCCGGGAGGCATACAATATGGTGATGCACCGTCCGGTCAAAACGAAGACGCTGAATCTTCTGGTGGAAGCAAAAGCTCTGGTCATCGTCCTCATTCTGGTGGTCACCTATCTGCTGGCGGAGATCACAGGTCTGTTCGTGGTGGGTGCCGTGTTCTGCGCGCTGGCCTTCCTGCTGTTTTTCCGCTGCAAGAAGCCCCTCTACTACGCCATCACCGTCTCGATGGCGGTGCTGATCTGGGTCGTGTTCCACTTCGTGCTGAATGTTAGTTTCTGAGGAGGCAAAATATGGGTTTGTTTGATTTTATCGGCCCGGCCTCCGGGCTGCTTTTTACCCTTGAAAATATCATATGGATCAACCTCGGCGTCTTCATCGGCTGCGTATTTGCCGCCATTCCTGGCCTGAGTGTCATCCTCTGCATCATCCTGTTTCTGCCTGTTACCTACACCATGAAGGCCATTCCCGGCATGATGTTCCTTCTGGGTATCTACTGTGCGGGTGGATACGGCGGCTCGGTGTCGGCCATCCTCATCAACACCCCGGGCACGCCCCACGCGGCGGCTACTATGCTGGACGGTCATCCACTGTCCAAGATGGGCCGCACCAAGGCGGCTCTTAAAATCGCGCTGTATGCCTCCACCTTCGGTGGCATCTTCTCTGCACTGGTGCTGCTCTTCCTCGGCCCGCAGGTGGCCAAAATTTCGGCACAGCTGGGCACGGCGGAGTACTTCATGGTCTGCCTGTTCGGCATGACCATCATCGCAGGCGTTTCGGGCAAGAGCCTCGTCAAGGGCATCATCGCCGCTTGCCTCGGCCTGCTCATCTCCTGCGTGGGCGCAGACCCCATGACCAGCTACGACCGCTTTACCTTCGGCGTCCACCGCCTGTATCTGGGCCTCGACCTTGCCGTTACCCTCATCGGCCTGTTCGCACTGGTGGAGATCATCGGCAAGGCGGAGCTGAAGCGGAGCGAGCTGAACCTCCACGCCGGAAAGATCGGAAACGACGACGGCAAGATCACAAAGGATGAGTACAAGCGGATGCTCCGCCCGGTGCTCATCGGCTCTCTCATCGGCTCCTGCGTGGGCATTGTGCCCGGTACGGGCGCTTCGGAAGCCTCTTGGTTCTCCTACAACACTGCAAAGAATATGTCCAAACACCCGGAAGAGTTCGGCCACGGTTCTGTGGAGGGCGTTGCGGCGGCGGAGTCGGCCAACAACGCTGTCTGCGGTGCGACCCTCATCCCCCTGCTGACGCTGGGCATCCCCGGCGACGGCTGCGTGGCTATCATGTTGTCGGCCCTGATGATAAATGGCCTGAACCCCGGCCTCTCGCTCTTTACCACGGATGGTGCGATCATGTACGCCATCATGCTGGGTCTTATCCTTGTGAACATCTTCATGTTCCTGCAGGGCAAGTACCTGACCAGCTTGTTTGCAAAGGTCGTCTCCATCCCCCAGCAGATCCTGACCCCTATCATCGTCATCTTCTGCTTTGCCGGTGCTTACTCGGTGAACAGCAGCTATTTCGACCTGAGCGTTGCGCTGGTGTTCGGCGTGATGGCATGGTTCATGCGTAAGCTGGAACTGCCCGCTGTCCCTGTGCTGTTGGGTATGGTGCTGGGCAACATGACGGAAACCAACTTCCGCCGTGCTTTGCTCATCTCGGATGGAAGCCCCAGAATTTTCGTCAGTAGTGTGTACTGCTGGATCTTCATTGCGCTGATCGTGGTGGTCATTCTCGGCATTCTGCGCGGCAAGATGAAGGAAGCAAAGAACACTAAAGCAGAACAGTAAAGGAAGGTAAAACCATGGCATATAATATCATTTTCTATTTCAGTGACCAGCAGCGCTGGGACACCTGCGGCTGCTTCGGCCAGCCACTGAATATCACGCCTAATCTGGACAAGCTGGCGGCAGAGGGTGTGAAGTTTGACAATGCCTTTTCGCCTCAGCCGGTGTGCGGCCCCTGCCGTGCTCTGTTCCAGACCGGCAAATATCCCACCGAGACCGGTTGCTTCCGCAATAATCTGATGCTGCCCTCCAACATCAAGACGCTGGGCGAGTACATGGAAAAGGATGCCGGCTACGAGACGGCCTACATCGGCAAGTGGCATCTGGCTTCGGACGGTGAGCTGGAGAAAAAGCCCACCGTTGACCACACCATCACCGCTGTTCCGCTGGAGCTGCGCGGTGGCTATACCGGTTACTGGCGTGCTGCGGATGTGCTGGAGTTCACCTCCCACGGCTACGATGGCTATGTGTTTGATGAGAACAACAACCGCATCGATTTCAAGGGCTACCGTGCCGACTGCATTAACCAGTTTGCGCTGGACTATCTTGACCAGTATGCCGGCGAAAAGCCCTTCTTCATGACCGTGTCGCAGATCGAGCCGCACCATCAGAACGACCATAATCACTACGAAGGCCCCAACGGTTCCAAGCAGCGATTCGCAGATTTTGTTCTGCCGGAAGATCTGAAGGCTCTGGGTGGAAACGCAGCGGAAGAGTACCCGGATTATCTGGGCCAGTGTGCCAGCCTTGATGAAAACCTTGGTAAGCTGGTGTCAAAGCTGAAAGAAAAAGGCCTGTATGATAATACAGTTATCCTCTATGCTTCCGACCATGGCTCTCACTTCAAGACCCGCAACCGTGACGCGCACCTGAACGGCTATGATGATTACAAGCGCTCCTGCCATGACGGTTGCCTGCATGTGCCGCTGGTCATCTGTGGCGGCCCGTTCAAGGGTGGCAAGGAGATCACCGACCTGGTCAGCACCGAAAGCATTCCCAAAACTCTGCTGGCTCTGGCAGGCGTGGATGTCGGTGATAAGATGATCGGTGAAAATCTGCTTGACGTTGTGGAAAAGAAAAACCATAATAGAGTCAATGAGGTCTATGCACAGATTTCGGAAAGCCGTTGCGGACGCTGCATCCGTACTGCAGATTATATGTATTCTGTCTATGCACCCGGCGTCAACGGCGGCGAGGCTGCGGCATCCGATGTTTATGCAGACGACTTCCTTTACGATATGCAGAAAGACCCGTGGCAGCTGAACAATGTGGTCGCGGATCCTGCATACGCCGACGTCAAGGCGGAACTTCGTGAACGTCTGCTGAATTGGATTCAGCACGCGGAAGGCAGCCGCCCCATTATCACCGACTGAAAAGGAGCGCTTGCCCATGCTCTCGGCTGTTGAGAAAAAATCCGATCAGGTTTATCGCTGGCTTCTGGCTTATATTGACGAAAACAAATTTTCCGGGAACCAGCGTTTGCCTTCGGAAAATGCGCTCTGCCGGAAGCTGGGTGTCAGCCGAGAAACGATACGAGTGGCCATCGACCAGTTGGTAGCAGAAGGACTCGTGTACAAGCTCAAGGGAAGTGGGACTTATTTCCACCGGGAAAAAGTAATGACGCGGGATTTGAACACAGATGATGCCCTTTATAAAATCGGCCTTGTCCTGCAGGGACAGGATACAAGTGCCAATTCGGGATTAATCGAAGGGGTTCGCAGTGTTCTGACGCAGGAGCAGGTTGACCTCCATGTATTTCTGACCGATAACAAATTCTGCAACGAACGCCGTTGTCTGGAGACTGTGGTACATCAGAATTTTCACGGTTTCATCGTAGATGGTGTCAAATCGAGCATCCTCAGCCCAAATCTTGACTGCTACAAGGAGCTTTACCGACGTAAGATCCCGGTGATATTCTACAACAACTTCTATCGGAACTTGCGCTGCCCCCGCGTAACGATCAATGACATCGAATGTGCCCATCAGCTGATAGGACGCCTGATGGATGCCGGACACAGCAACATCGCCGGGATATTCGTGTACGATAACTATCAAAGTGTCGAAAAGTTTCAGGGCATGGCGGAGGCGATGCGAAGTCGCGGTTTGGATCTGAACGATGATTATATCAAGTGGTGTATTTCGGACGAAGCCCACAACGAAAGCTATGTCCGTTCCATTGAAAGATTTCTGAAGAGCATCCCTAAATGCACCGCTATCGTCTGCTGCAACTACATCATCTATCGGCTGGTCATGAAAACCCTGCAGAAAATGGGTAAGACCGTGCCAGAAGATTACTCGCTGGTCTGTTTTGATTATTCTGAGGAGACTTATCGGCAGGAGGATGTTACCTGCTCCGTGGAGCAAGGCTTCGAGATGGGACGTCAGCTTGCGCTGCGGCTTATGGAGATGATTTCCACCGGCGAATGCGATGACCGGAACTACACTTATGTCATGAAGCCCATCCTCTACGATGGCCATTCCATCCGGAAGATCAAAAAGGTAAAATAAAGATTCTCCCGGAGGCAGTACTGCTCTCCGGGAGAATCTCTTTATCGGTTTTGTTGTGCCAGAAAATGTGCAGCAGTATGCAGGCGCGGAAGCACATAGGCAAAGAACTGCTTATACGCTGCGCAAAAGCGGTTGCTTCCAGAGGCATCCCAATCTCGCTTGCATCCGCCCCGACAGAGCAGCTGATAAGCACATGCTGCGCATTCCGCCGGGCGTTTGCGGCCCTGTGCCAGAAATGTCTGGCTTGTGGGAGAATCAAGCGCATCTTCAACGGTACAGTGGCTCAGATTTCCCAGCTTCCACTCATCCAGAACATAAAAGTCACAGGGATAAAGGCTTCCGTCACCTTCTACGGTAAGATAATGCCCACAGGAACCGGAGGAAGCGCAGGAGGTAGGCGGCATTCCCAGCAGGATACGCAGATAGTCCTCAAAATTGCGAACGCTGATATAATTGCCTCGTTGCAGCTGCTGATACCAAGTATCAAAGACGCCGCACAGAAAACGACCATAAAGTTCCGGCGTTAGAGAATATGCCTGCCCTCCAATCGTATCAAGTGGGTCAAGACATGGGATGAATTGCAGATTGTGCTGTCCCAACTCGCAGAGGCTTTTGAAGGCTCGCTGCGGCTTTCTGGCCAGCTGTCCGGTCACAACACAGAGCAGATTCGTTTCGACCCTGTAGGCATCCAGCAGCGCAAGCGCATGAGTTACTTTATCCCATGTGCCCTGCCCAGCTGCGTCCAGCCGATAGAGATCATGGTTCTCCTGTGTGCCGTCCAGAGAGAGGCCTACGAGGAAAGAGTTGGCTTTGAAAAAGGAAGCCCACTCTTCATCCAGACAAATGCCATTGGTCTGGATGCTGTGGAACACAGAGATATTGCGCTGCATGGAACGCTCCGTTTCCAGAAAGAACCGGAAGAAATCCAACCCGGCAAGAGTCGGTTCGCCGCCCTGAAACAGAAAATGGACGCTGCCGCCTTCCTCTGTGGCTGCAAAAGCCTTTTCAACCAGTTCTCCTGCCATTTCATGGGAAAGCAGTCCCATATTTTTGCAGGCTCGGCTGTTGGAAACATCGTCATAAAAGCAGTACCGGCAACGCAGATTGCACAGGCTGGACGCTGGCTTGACGAGAAATGTATTATGTTTCATAGAGATTCCCTCCGTGCTTCGCAGTTCTTAAAACAAGGATACCGGAAAACACGATTTTTCGCAAGCAGTAACAGTTAAAAGCTGTTTGAAATAGTAAGAAAACAAATATAGTTGTCCGAAAATCAAAAAAGGAGAAGAAAACTTGTATGGATGAAAATAAAACATACGGTACACGGTTAGCACGGCTTTGGAAGCTGTTTTTGAGTACGCTGTACATTAGCAGCTTTACCTTCGGCGGCGGCTTTGTCATCGTGACCTTTATGAAGAAAAAATTTGTAGATGAGCTGCACTGGATCGATGAACAGGAAATGCTGGATATGACAGCGTTGGCGCAGTCCTCGCCGGGTGCCATCGCAGTAAATGCTGCAATTCTGGTAGGCTGGCAGGTAGAAGGCTTGATTGGAATGATCGTGGCAGTGTTGGGCACCATCATCCCACCTATGGTCATTCTTTCAGTCATTTCTGTGTTCTACAATGCTTTTGCCACCAATCGCTATATCGCGTTGTTACTCAAGGGAATGCAGGCTGGTGTGGCGGCGGTCATTCTGGATGTTGTATTCGACCTCGGCGGAAAGGTGCTGAAGACCCGCTCATGGGTGTATATTGTCCTGATGGTCGCAGCGTTTGTCGCAAATACGGTGTTTGATGTCAATGTGGTGGTGGTCATCCTTGCCGCTGCAGTATTCGGCGTGGTGCTGGCTCTGGTCCAGTGGAAAAAAGGTGGTGCAAAATGATCTACTTACAGCTTTTTCTCAGCTTTTTACAGGTGGGTATGTTCAGCGTAGGCGGCGGCTATGCGGCCATGCCGCTGATCCAGAGCCAAGTGGTGGAACAACATGGCTGGCTGACGATGCAGGAGTTTACTGACCTCATCACGATTGCAGAAATGACCCCCGGTCCCATTGCGGTCAACTCAGCAACTTTTGTAGGTCTGCGTATTGCACAGGCTCCCGGAGCCATTATCGCAACTCTGGGCTGTATCACACCCGCCCTGTTCTTTGTTTCACTTCTATCCTACATCTATCGTAAATACAAGGATATTTCTCTGCTGCAAAGTGTTCTGGCCTGCCTGCGTCCGGTCATTGTAGCGCTTATCTTTGGTGCAGGTCTTTCTATACTGTCTATGGTGGTGTTCGGAGAGAGTGCAAAGACGCTCGCCAACGTAGACTGGATCGGCATCGGCAGTTTTGCATCGGCATTTTTTGTGCTACGGAAGCTCAAGTGGAATCCCATCCTGACCATGTGCCTGTGCGGCGTGGCCGGGCTTGGACTTCATGTTCTGTTCGAAGTATAACAATTGACGCCTGAAGGGACGCATTGTCGTGGCAAGCAGTACGTCTGTCTATACAAACGCCTATTTTGCGCTGCAAAACGCTTGTTGGGGAAGGTCAAAAAAAGCACAATGGCCTTTTGAGACAGCACATGTGAAGATTGGCTCGTAAAACAGGACCGCTGCTATATAAACTAAAAAATCCGCCAAGGATACTGTTCATGTTGTAGTTGGTTCATTGCAGTTTCAGCTTACAACAAAAAATGAGATAGGCGTCCCCTTTCGGGGAAGTCTATCTCATTTTTTCGTTGGGGCTATTTTGCAACAGCCCCCCTCTTATAACAACCCTGCCTTACAGTTTGGGAGAAACGCTTAATGCTTCAGTTCCAGCAGCGCATCGCCCTGCTTTACGATGCCACTGGCTTTAGCCGCAACAGCGGCATAGTCATCCGTATTGCAGACAATGAGCGGCGTGGTCACGGGATAGCCTTCAGCCTTAATGGCTTCCAGTTCAAAGCGGATCAACGGCTGACCTTTCTTCACCTTGTCACCCTCGTTGACGAGGTAGGTAAAGTGCTTGCCACCCAGCTTGACCGTATCGATGCCGATGTGCATCAGCAGTTCGGCACCGTCAGCCGTGGTCATGCCCACGGCATGGTGGGTCTCAAAGGTGGAGGAGATCTCACCGTCAGCAGGTGCCACCAGTTCACCATCGGTGGGCTCAATGGCAATGCCGTCCCCCAGTGCACCGCTGGCAAAGGCTTCATCCTTCACATCGGCCAGCGGCACTACAGTGCCGTTCAGGCAGGCAGACAGCACGGTATCCTTTGCTGCGGGAGCCGCCGGGGCGGGTGTTGCGGTCGCCGCCGGGGTCTTAGGTGCATTTTCCAGATAGTCTTCCAGCTTTGCCTTGATGACAGCCACCTTGGGGCCGTATACCACCTGCACACCGTCGCCCTTGCAGATCACGCCGGAGGCACCGGAGGCCTTGAGCACATCCTGTTTGACCAGCGCAACATCCTTGACGGTGCAGCGCAGGCGGGTTGCACAGCAGTCCACGTCGGACAGATTAGCGGCACCGCCCAGACCTTCTACGATCAGGGCGCTGACCGGATCATCCCCTGCGGGGGCGGTGCTGCCGGAAGCGGCGCTGCGGGCGTTCACGTCCGCACGGGTGTACAGCTTGACTTCCTCGGCATCATCGCGACCCGGGGTCTTGTAGTCAAACTTGGAGATCATAAAGCGGAAAATGATGTAGTACAGTACAAAGTACACCGCACCGACCACGACCACCCACACCCAGTGGGTCTTGGCGTTGCCCTGCATCACACCGAACAGCACCAGGTCGATGAGACCGCCGGAGAAGGTCATGCCCACGCCCACATTCAGGATGTGCATCAGCATGAAGGACAGACCGGCCAGCACGCAGTGCACCGCGTACATGGGCAGTGCCACAAAGATAAAGGTAAATTCCAGCGGCTCGGTGATGCCGGTGAGGAAAGCCGTCAACGCAGCAGACAGCAGCAGGCCGCCTGCCACCTTTTTCTTTTCCGGCTTGGCGCACTGGTACATCGCCAGCGCCGCGCCGGGCAGACCGAACATCATAAAGGGGAACTTACCGGCCATGAAACGGGTAGCGCTGACCGAGAACACAGTGGTGGTCTTGGAAGCCAGCTCGGCAAAGAAGATGTTCTGTGCGCCGGTCACGGTGACGCCATCGATGATGGCGGTGCCGCCCACAGCGGTCTGCCAGAACGGCATATAGAACACATGATGCAGTCCAAAGGGAATCAGCGCACGCTCCAGCAGGCCGTAAATAAAGGTACCTGCGTAGCCGGAAGCCAACACCAGTGCACCCAGCGCGGCAATACCGCTCTGCACCACCGGCCAGATATAGAACATGGCAATGCCGACCACCAGATACACGATGGAGCTGACGATGGGCACGAAGCGGGTGCCGCCGAAGAAGGCCAGCACCTGCGGCAGCTCGATCTTATAGAACTTGTTGTGCAGCGCCGCCACGCCCAGACCGACCACGATGCCGCCGAACACACCCATTTGCAGGGTCGTGATGCCCAGCATGGTGGTGGTGGAGTTGGCAGGCATCGCTTCTACGCCGCCTGCCGCATTGATCATGGCTTGAATGGCTGTATTCATAATGATATAGGCCACTGCGCCGGACAGGGCGGCCACCTCTTTTTCCTTGCGAGCCATGCCGATGGCCACGCCCATGGCGAACAGCAGTGCCAGATTGTTGAACACAGCGCTGCCGGTCTGGCTCATCACGTCCAGAATGGTGTAGATCAGGGTACCGGGGTGGATGACGCTGTTCAGGCCATAGGCCGCCAGCATGGTTTCGTTGGTGAACGAGCTGCCGATACCCAGCAGCAGGCCCGCTACAGGCAGCAGTGCAATGGGCAGCATAAAGCTGCGTCCCACGCGCTGCAGCACGCCAAAGATCTTGTCTTTCATCTTCAGTTCTCCTTTTCTCAAGTTCGTATCCAGCATATATATCCACACAGGAAAGACCTGTGGAGAATCAAAGGTGGAGCAAGAAAGCTTACTTCCCCATCCGAATCCGTTTCAGATGGATCGTAAGGAACACCAGTTCCTCGTCCGAAAGCTCCTTGTGCCAGGTGTTGCGGACATACTCCGCAATGCAGCAGGCGCATTTGTAGTGTTCGCTGCAATTACGGGCGATCAGGGCGCGGAACACTTCGTCGTGGGTATCGTTTTCCTGCTCCTGTTTTCCTTGAAATACGCGTTGCGCAAAAAAGCGCAAATGTACTGTAAAGCGGCTGAAATCCAGTGCATCCCGGTCAAAATGGCAGTTGTAAAAGTATTCCACCACCTGCACGCAGCCATCCACAAAGCGGGTGACATCGTTCACCACGCTCATGGTGGTGTTGAGCTCTGCGTTGACGATGTGCAGCGCAATGAAGCCGCCCTCGTCGTCCGAAAGGTCTGCATGGCAGCGCTGGCGGATGGTGGCAAGGCACTCCATACCAAGGCGATACTCTTCCGGGTAGAATTCCCGAATGGGAGCCATCAGCGGGTTGGAAAAGCGAATCCCCTGCTCACTGCGCTGGATGGCAAAGCTGATGTGGTCGGCCAGCGTGATGAGCAGGCTTTCGTTCAGCGGGTAGTTCACCCGGCTGCGGATCATTGCCACCAGCTCGTCGGTGAGCAGCAGATGCTCATACGGGATCTGTTCCAGAAGTTCCACCAACTTCTGCTGCACGGCAGGGCTGGTCATGCGGTAGCTGCGCTCCACGGTTTCAGCCTCAATTTTATAGCCCGGCTTAACGCCAAAGCCCAGACCGCGCCCGGTGACGATCAGCTCACAGCCCGTGGGGTCCACCACGCGCAGAATATTGTTGTTGATCGGTTTTTTGACGGTATATTGCATTGTTTCTCCTCCTCAGGTTGAAAAAGGCAATAAAAAAAGACCATCCTCGACACAGCAAACATACCGAAGGCTGAAACACGCTTTCGGCTTGTGCTATGCAGAGTTGGTCTAGCCCGCCAAACGGTAACAATCCAACGACGCTGCTCACGTACAATTCTCTTTTTTGTAAGGCACGAACAAATTAAGCACTTAAATGGAAATTTATTCTATGTTTTTTTTTACAATACCATATTCTTTGCGGAATGTCAAGATGGGAACGGGTTTCTTTTTCACTTTATCAATTTTGCCCAAACTCAGGTGATTTTCTACAGCAGATTGACAAGTAGGGATATTCCTTTTTTGCTTTATATGTGCAGTTGTTTTCAATCGAGATCATTGCGGAGAAAGCTGTGCTCCATCTCGTAACTCATCACCTTCACAAAAGACGGTCAAGAATTGCTGCCCTATATACAAAAAAGCCGCCGAGGACACCTCCACAATGGAAAGAGTCCTCGGCGGTATTCGTTTATCGGGTATGCTGCTTTTCCTGTGTGTCTTTTTCTTCTGCGAAGAACAATTCAATATTTTTCTGTGCCTTTACCAACTCCTGCATTTCTTCTCGTGCCTTGCGATAGTCCGGGTAAGCGGATTTCTTCTTGGTCAGTAGCTCTGCGAACTCCGCATCCAGCGCCTTGCCCTTCGGCAGTTTTTGCAGCCTAGCCTCGTCAAAGGCAACTTTCGCCGCCTTGTGCAGGGTGATTTCCTCCCGGTGAGCTTCCAGAAACGCCTTGCTGTACCCGGCTTTCCGATAAGCGGCGTACACCTCACGGGTCTTGGCGTAGTTGATGATGTGGGTTTTTAGCACAGCAATTTCCGTCAACCTCGCTTCTGCTGCCTTGATGGAATCGCCCATGGCATGATACCGTTCCGTCGCCGCCGCTGCGCGTTCCCGCAGTTCCTCGGCACTGCCGATTTTCTGTTCCTGTAAAAATAGCAGCGTTTTGGACATCTCTTTCAGGTTGAACTTCGTTGCCCACTTTTTGTAGCCGATGCTTTTGCCCTCTGCCATTTTTCCCTGAATATCCACCAGCAACTGGAAGGACTGTTCTTTCGGCGGATGCTTCTGGTACGGCTGGTGTTTTGCCTTGCCCTCCAGCACCGCCTTGATCTCGTCCTCACTGTACCCGGTGCCCAGAGTGCGGAAACGGACAAACCGTTTCTGCCGTGCACCCTTGACGGAGGTGTACTTGCCACGCTTCACCTCATAGCCCTGCTGTTCCAGTTTTTGCAGAAACGCTTCGTAATCCTCCGGCTTTTCTGCAAGGATGGTGTCGATGATTCCGCACAGGCGGTCCCTGTTGCTTTCCTTGGGAGGATAGAGAACACGCTTCTGCCGTTCCCGGTAGGGCTTCTTTTCAATGACGGACAACTGGTGCTCTAAGCAAATCAGGTCACTCAACCGCTGCACTGCCAACGCCGAAAAGAAAAAATCCCGGAACTTTCTGGTACCATCCAACGCTGTGGAGTTGAAGATCACATGGTTGTGGATGTGCTGCCGGTCCGTGTGCGTTGCCACCACAAAGGCGTGCTTGCCCTTGGTAAAACGCATGGCCAGTTCGTAGCCTACTTTGTTAGCCTCCTCTGCAGTGATTTCTCCCGGACGAAAGGACTGCCGTATCTGATAAGCGATTACATCGCTTTTCTGCCTGCGTCCGTTCACAAGGTCGTACTGCCGTTTGGACAGCATAAATTCTTCATCTGCCGTCAGGGCGCTGCAAGCATAGCTGCTGACAAACTGCCCCTGCTCAGTCTTGTCCGGGTTCTGGACATAGCTAGTGTGGTTGTGCAGGCAAGCCCCGATAGATTTTCCTTTATTCTTCCGCATGGGAATCAACCGTGTTGCTGCCAGTGCCATCACCCCCTTACAAAAAGAAAATGCCGCACAATGGCGGCATCAAAGTCATTTGGATAATTTTTCGTAATCAGAAGCACCAGTCAGATACACGGCTTCCAGCCGAACACTCTCTAATTCGTTACTGATTGCATCCAATTCCAGATAGCGTCTCCACGCTTCTTCGCTGATAAGCACCTTCAGTGCATTCTCTGCGGCGATCTTTTTCTGGATCAGCGCATGGTATTCGTCATTGTCTGCAAGTTGCCTCTGTGGAATATCTTTCAGATTTTTCCAATAATAGGCGGTCATAGCATCCGTGTCCATCCAATCCCTCACAATCCGGCAACCCAGCCACTAAAACGCTCTGCTGCATCCGCAATCAAAGCGCCCACGAAAATCAACACAAAGCATCCAAACTCCGCCACCAGCAAGATCAAAAACTGCATCCACTCCCGGCAGTACAGCGTATAAAGGCCGCAGCCAAAAATATACAGCATGGGCAGAGCCAGCACAAACGCCGACAGGTTCAGCGTCCATTTCAGCATCAGCGCAAGGAAAGCCGTAAGCAGCCAAAACGGGAAAACGATCATCCTAAAAACGAACCTCATATCCAGCACCTGCCTTTCGTCCCTATTATAAGGGCATCTCCACACCCCTTGCAAGGATGTCAACCCTTATGTATCGGGGTGGTGCGTTCTCTTCATCCGACACACAGCATTGCGGCCTGCGGCAGGGGCGCAGCAGCATATCTGGCCGGGGAACTGGAAAACAACACCCCCTGCACCCCCGGTGGCTGCTACGACCGTCTGCGGGAGGTCGGCGGAAAGATCCTGCTGCTGGGCGTCAGCCATGCCCGGAACACCTTCCTTCACAGCGTGGAGGAGGTGCTGAATGTCCCCAACCGGCTTACCGACAAGCCTTTGCAGCTTACCGTGGTGGATGGAGCCGGGGCAGAGCACACCGTTTATATGCGCCGCCACTACAATGCGCAGCAGCCCCACATCTCGGAGGATTTCGTCAAACTGGAGCAGGCGTATCTGGACTGTGGCGCAGCGAAAAACACAAAATTTGGCGACGCGGCGTGCGTCCTGTGCGATGCAAACGGGCTTTTTCGAGTGACGCGGCACGTCCTTGCCCCCGATCCGGAGGCGTTTGTCACTGAGCCGGTGATCCCGGCGCAGCGCTGGAAAGACATGTGCGCGGAGCCATTCTGAAAAACGGTGATGCCGCAATCTTTGGGGATGCTCATTCGTATTCCGGATAAAAGACGGGATCTTGATAAAAGAAAGAGGAGAACAGGATGCAGACTTACAGCCGCAGACCCTCTGCTGTCAGCTATTTTGAGCTTAGCGCAGCAGCACTTCATATCATTGCCATGGCACTGATGCTGATGGATCACCTCTGGGCGACCCTTCTGCCGGCGCAGGACTGGCTGACCTGTGCCGGGCGGCTGGCGTTTCCCATCTTTGCGTTTATGACGGTAGAAGGCTACTTTCACACCCGAAACCTGAAGCGTTATGTCCTGCGGCTGCTGCTGTTTGCACTGCTTTCGGAAGTACCCTTTGATCTGATGTATGGCGGGACATGGTTCTACCCGGTGCACCAGAACGTGATCTGGACGCTGCTGCTGGGGCTTTTGGGTGTGCATCTGATGGAAACGGTGCGCAAAAAACAAAAGCTCTGGGTCTCACTGCCGGTGTGTGCCGCAGTGGTGGCAGCAGGGACGCTGCTGGGGACGCTGGGCATGACGGATTACTACGGTGCCGGTGTGCTGACGGTGTTCGCCTTCTACCTCTTCCGGGGCCGGAAATGGTGGTGCCTGCTGGGACAGGTGCTGACCCTGTACTGGATCAATGTGGAGCTTCTGGGCGGGTTGATGTACCCCATCCGGCTGTTCGGCATGGAGCTTGAACTTTGCCAGCAGGGGTTTGCGCTGCTGGCGCTGGTACCCATCTGGCTGTATCGCGGGCGGCAGGGCTGCCACAGCAAACCATTCCAGTATGCCTGCTATGCCTTTTACCCTGTGCATATGCTGGTGCTTGTGCTGGCGCTGAATTTCGTGAACCGATAGGCATCGCCAGAAGCCCATAAATGTCTCCATGATCACAGTGGAAGCCGCAACCCTTTATCAAAGTGCAACAAATATTTGACATTTCTGCACGGCTGCGGTATGCTATGCAGTGGCAATAAAAAGAGAATCATCAGAATGCTGGAGGGGCCTTATGCTGAGAGGGTTCACACCCGACTCCCTGCACCTGATCCGGATAATACCGGCGTAGGAAATGCATTTCTGCTGCTTGATACAGTGGGCCGTTGGGCTCGCTGGCAAGGGGGATGCTTTCCGGACGAAAAGCATCCCTTTTATTTTGCACAAACAAAGAAAAAGAAGGAAAGACCATGAAAACTGAAAACTGCTGTACCGGCTGCAACCGTCCGGATCTGCCATGGGCAGGCCGTGGCACGGAACTGCCCATTGCAGGCTGCCGCTTTACCCTGTACCCGATGTCGGACAAGTACATCGAGATCATTCTGGGTGCACTGAAAAAGACGGATACCTCCGCAGTGTGGAGCGAGACGGATGCCCTTTCGACGGTCTACCGCGGCAAGCTGCCCTATGTGGCAGACGCTGTACAGGCCCTGTTCCTGAACGCTTACCGTCCCGGCGTCCATATGGCGCTGGAGGGACAGTTCTCCAAGGGCTGCCCGGGGGATGTATCCGGGGACACGGTGCTGAATCGTGAAGGTGAAGCCCCCAATGCAGAGCTGGTGAAAGACATCCACTTCCCGGTCCACTGCAAGCTGGCTCTGTATCCGCTGGGTGATGCCCAGTATATCGACGAAATCGCCAAGGTGTGGTATATGGCACAGGAGGAGGGCCTGAACCCCAAGACCATCCACTATGCTACCCGCATTGACGGCGATGTGCAGGATGTGTTCACCTACCTGACCCATGTGTGTGAGCTGATGGAGAATGCCCCGACAGTCCACCACTATGTCCTGCACTTTACCATGAACTGCAACAGCCCGACGGAGGAGAACTAAAATGAATACAAAGAATTGGAAACTGAAAGATGTTCTGTTGATCGCCATCAGTGCCGTGCTGTTTGGTGTGGTCTACCTTGGCTGCACCTACATCGGCGGCGTCCTGTACGGGATGCTGACCCCGTTCGGCATGGCCTCGCTGGGCTATGAGCCGTTCTACGGCATCTACTTCATGGCAGGCGCATTCGGCATCTATGTCATGCGCAAGCCCGGCACCGGCCTCATCGCTGAGCTGCTGGCGGCTGTGCTGGAATGCCTGTACGGCAACTATTTCGGACCCATCATCATCCTGTCTGGTCTGGTGCAGGGTCTTGGCTTTGAGCTTATCATTGCGCTGAAACGCTACAAAAAGTTTGACCGTATGACCATGATCCAAGGCGCAGTCATCTGCTCCGTCCTCACCCTGATCTACAACCTGTTCATCAGCGGCTACAGCAAGATCGCGGTTCCCGTGCTGGCCATCATGCTGGTGGTGCGGATCATCAGCGCCATCGTCTTTGATGGATTCATCACCCCGATGCTGGCCGATGGCCTCGTCAAGGCAGGCGTCCTGAAGGGCTATGCCGTGGCACAGGGGCAGGACATGGATCTGGAGGACTAAGGAATGTCAGCTGATCTCGCGCTGGAGTTGAAAGATGTCGTGTTCCGCTATCAGGAAAAAGGCAGGCGCAACATTCTGGATCATACCAGCCTGACCATTCCGGCTGGGACGCTTACGGTCCTGATGGGTGGCAGCGGCTGCGGAAAAAGCACGCTGGCCGCTGTGGCCGCAGGACTCTACCCTGAGAACGGTGGCTTTCTGGAAAGCGGCATCATCCGGCTGTACGGGCAGGATTTAAAGACGCTGGACCCACAGAAGCGCGCTGCATACCTGACAGTGCTGTTCCAGAATCCCGACTTGCAGTTCTGCATGAATACCCTGCGGGAGGAGATGCGCTTCTGTCTGGAAAACATCTGTATCCCGGCCGGGAAGATGGATGAACGAATCGGTCAGGCCGCCGCAGAACTTGGCATCGGGCCGCTGCTGGATCAGCCTCTTTCGACCCTGTCCGGCGGCGAAAAGCAGAAAGCGGCCCTCTCCTGTCTCTATGTCATGGAGAGCCGCTGCATCCTGCTGGACGAAAGCTTTGCAAATCTGGACCACGAGGCGGCGATCCAACTGTTGGAGATGCTGCTCAGGATGAAAGCCTCCGGCCGAACCATTCTGGCCATCGACCATAAGGCAGACCTCTGGCTGGAGGCTGCAGATGAGATCATCCTGCTGGAAGAGGGCGGCAGAGTGGCCGCCCGGAGCATCAACTGCAAAAATCTGCCGGAGTACCGCGCGGATTTTGAGCGGCTGGGCCTGTTTTACCCGGGCTCCCGGTCGGAACGGACTGTGGCCCGCCCGGCAGAGGGCAAACCGCTGCTGCAGTTCCGGGGAGTCAGCATCCGCAAGGGACTGCCCATCCGGCGCAAGTGGGGCCGCCCGGTGTACGATGCTCCCTTTTTGGTGCAGAATACGGATGCGGATTTCCCGGCGGGCTGTATGACCGCTGTTCTTGGCCCCAGCGGCACCGGAAAGACTACCACGTTTCTCTCGGTGCTCAAGCAGCACCCCTACACGGGACAGATCCTGTTTCAGGGGCGGGACATTGAAAAAATGAAACCCCAAGAGCTGTATCGCCATATTGGCATCGTTTTCCAGAACCCGGCGAACCAATTCGTCACCCAGAACGTGGAGGACGAGGTCTGTGTGGGGCTGCGACTCTGGGAGCCGGGACTCTCTGACGAAGCCTGCTGCCAGCGTGCCGAGGAACTGCTGGATCGCTACGGCCTGAAACGGCAGTGGCGCTATTCGCCCTATATGCTCAGTCAGGGCCAGCAGCGGCGGCTGGCTGTCATCTCGGTGCTGGCAGGCGGACAAGAGCTGCTCTTACTGGACGAACCTACCTATGGTCAGGATTCCCGCTCGGTAAACGCGATCATGGAGCATCTGCGGGAGAAGGTAGAGCAGGAGGGGCTGACGGTGATCTTCATCACCCACGATACCGAGCTGGCTGCGGTTTGGGCCGATAAAATCTATCGGCTGGAAGACACCATGCTGGTGGAAAGCTCCGCTGAGGAGGTGCTGTAAATGCTGGAACACTGGAACCCCACCGTAAAGGCATTTACGGTGCTGGTCTGTGTCATTCTGCTCTCATTTGAATATCTGGTCAGCCTGAACCTGCTGGTGCTGGCTGTCTGCCTGCTGCTGTTGGTGTTCTGCTCCCGGGTAAGCCTGAAAAAGATCGGCGTCATCCTGCTTCCCGCCTGCATCGCGGCGTTTGGCTTGTTTGTAATGGGACTTTACTATGCCCGGGGCGGCAGCACGCAGACCGTAGACCTGAGCAGTCTGTCGGCCATGCCTTACAGCGTGCGTGCGGCAATGTCCCAGAACCTGTACACAGCACTGCAGCTGGCGACCCGTCTGCTGGCCTATGCGGGGCTGGGCATCCTGTTCGCACTTTCCACCGAGGGAGATTTTTTTATTGCGAGCCTGCTCCACCAGTGCCGCCTCCCGCCTAAGTTTGCCTATGGCATCTTGGCGGCGTTCCACCTGATGCCGGGAATGGTGCGGGAGTATACGCAGGTACGCACAGCTTTTGCGGTGCGTGGTCTGAAAATGGGGCCGCTCTCCATGAAGCCGGTCTTCACGATGCTGGTCAACAGCGTCCGCTGGTCGGAGTCCATCGCCATGGCCATGGAGTCCAAGGGCTTCTGCGGGGAGGCACCGCGCACCTATTATACAGTGCCCCGGGTGCACTGGTACGACTTGGCCGCTGCTGCGCTTATGGTGAGCGGCGTGGTGCTTGGAATGCTGTTTCTAAAGCTCTGAGTTGACTTTTCACGATCAAGGGGCTGTTGCAAAATAGCATCCCTTCAAAATGTTGAAAACCGCCACATTCACCGTACAAATCGGGTTGAAAACTCAAAGGCCGGTTTCAAAAACAAGTACAGCAAAGCTGAGCATCCGTGTAAAAAACAGGTGCTCAGCTTTTTACATTTTCAGTTCCGAAAAACGCTACTCTTTTTTGAGTGGAAAAAGATGAGAGTTTCGCTTTCCGCGTTGCAATTTGGAAAAGAACTTCTGGAGGTCAAAGGCGAGACAGAGAAGAAAGAGTTCTGTTGAAATGTTGGTCTTTCCCCGCATCAGGAAGCGTTTGAATTTACGATTGCTCTTGAGTACGCCGAATGCCCCCTCTACCTGAATGGAACGATTTATCCGCAGAAGTGCACCACGTTCAGAAAGAAGGTTTTCAAAAGCGATTTTTCTGTGTTCGGCAGATTCTGTACACATTCGGATCTCTTTGTTTTTCATCCCGTCGGAGGATTTGAAACACTTGCTTCGGAGTTCGCAGCCGGAGCAATCTTTGCAGCGGTAATAGTCCGTGGTGGTAACAAATCCGTTTTCCTTTTTGGAACTGGAATGTGTAAAGAGGAGTTTTCTCCCACCTGCACAAAGAAAACCATCCTCATGCTCCAGCGGTTCCATATTCTCGGCCCGCCAGAACTGAGACTTGAATTTCTTTGTCTTTTGTTTTTCGTAAGAGATCGGCTTAATAAAGCAGTTCTGACCGTTCTGTTCCAGATACAGATAGTTGCGGACGCTTTCGTATCCGGCATCTGCCACAATGTCACGGTAGCTTCTGCTCTGCATCCGCTGGATATGGTTCAGGAACGGAATGAGCGTACCGGAATCCGTGCGGTTGGAAAAGGCGGCAACACCGGTAATATATTCGCTGTTGACCGCAAACTGGACATTGTAGGCCGGTTTCAGCTGGCCGTTCCCCATATGGTCTTCTTTCATCCGCATGAATGTAGCGTCCTTGTCGGTTTTGGACATACTTCTGCGGTTATTTCCAATAGCGAACAGCTTGTCCTCGTACTCTGTCCACTTCGTCCACAGGCTGTCCAGCTTTCCATACCGCTTTTGCCATTCGCTCTTGCGCTTTCCTATCCCGTGAACAAATTCTGCATTTGGAGGAAGCTGCTTGTCCGCTAACTCTCGCAGCTTCTTTCAGGTAAGATTGCCTTTTCCACCATACTCGTTGAAAACTTCCTTTGCTTTTTCTTTTAGCTTGGCAAGATTCTTTTCGACACCTGTTTTCCAGACAAAGGTATACCGGTTCGCCATGCTCTCGATCTTTGTGCCGTCGATGAACACTTCCTCATATTCCGTTTCTTCCAGTTCAGCAAGCCGTTTTACAAACTGGTAGAACAAGTCCTCGACCGCATCCTTTGCTTTGCCACTCCGGAACCGGGCAAACGAAGAATAGTCCGGTACCTTTTCTCCTTGAAGAAGCCAGATGAAGTCGATATTCTTGCGGCACGCAAGCTCCAACTTTCGGGTGGAATAGATGCTGCACATATAGCCGTACACCAATAGCTTGAACATGATCCGGGGTTCTGCTGCCGATTTTCTTCCTCTCGAAGAATACGCCTGATACAGTTTCCTGTAATCCAGTTCCTCAAGCTGGGCGTTGGCTACATACACCGGTTCTTGTTCCTCTATTAAAATATTTTCGCTTATTGGTAGGGTCAGCTGTTGATATATGCCGCCCTTTCCTGTATACTGTTCTTGTTGTAGTTGGTTCATTGCAGTTTCAGCTTACAACGAAAAAATGAGATAGGCAACCCCTTTGGGGGAAGTCTATCTCATTTTTTTCGTTGGGACTATTTTGCAACAGCCCCTTCTTTTTAATTTTTCCCTTGTCCATCAGGAACGCCGGGAACTGAAATGCTGCAAAACTCAGCGGCGGAGCCGGCTGTTTTAACTACTGTTTAAGACTTTGTGGTTTTCTGTTCATAAACTTCTGGTATCCTGTACATAACGAAACGAGAAAGAGGGAGCTTTATGAACGCCGAACTCGCTTTCCTGCAATTCCTGCAATCCCTGCACAGCCCCATGCTGGATGGAAGCATGTGTTTTATTACCCGTCTGGGAGACTCCGGTATTCTCTGGGTGACGCTGACAGCGGTGCTGCTGGTGTTCCGTAAAACGCGGCGGGTCGGATGTGTGCTGGCAGCGGCGCTCCTCATCGACGCTGTCCTCTGCAATCTTCTTCTCAAGCCGCTGGTGGCCCGCGTCCGTCCATGCGGCATCCTTACGGAGGTACAACTGCTTATCCCGTACCCGGACGATTTCTCCTTTCCTTCGGGCCATACAGCGGCGTCCTTCGCCTCGGTGACAGCCCTCTGGCTGGCCGGGAAAAAGCAGTGGGCGATGGCGACTCTGCCGGTAGGCGTTCTCATCGCATTCTCGCGGATGTACCTCTGTGTCCATTACCCGACGGATATTCTGGGCGGTGCCATTTTGGGAGCCGCCTGCGGATGGGCGGGAGCATGGCTCGTAAAGAAAGCAGAGCGCCGAATGGCCATCCCGCAGAACTGAAAAAAGAAGAAGAGACCGCGGTACAGCAGCTTGCTGTACGGCGGTCTCTTTTGTTATGAGGCAGACCCGCTTATCTGAGGGAACATCCCGGTTTTCCGCAAAAGCCAAAAAGGCATGCAGGCAAAGCAATGCAGCCCCAAAATCGACTTCAGTAAAAAGAAAAGCACCATACTTCCTGCGAAGTACAGTGCTTTTTTGGTGGAGAATAGCGGGATCGAACCGCTGACCTCTTGCATGCCATGCAAGCGCTCTCCCGAACCACCTTGAAACGCACCCCCAGAAAAGCGTGTGTGAATGGGTATGATTTGGCGTTAATACGCCAAATTTGGTTGAAAAATGATTTTCTGCCCAACAATCAGCATAGCAGCATGAGAACAATTTAGGCACAGAATTCATTTGGCTGTATTTTACAGTCGGATTTACCTGCTGTCAAGATGTTTCATATCATTCATGCCGCTAAAGTGAGTCAATACTCTTCTATTTCAAATTACATAGCGCAATTTCGACCACCAAAATCGAAATTGCGCTTTTTTCATTCCTCAATAAATTTTTTCACCGGAGGTTTTTTACAATGTTTATATCTCATTGTTGCTTTCAGCCCTTGACACAACCGTATGACCCTTGACTACTTTTACGGACAGGCCGGAGAACTCTTTTCGTTCTTCCGCATTCCAAAGGCTCTTTTTCAGGAGCGGCGGTTTCAAGATCTGTCAACCGATGCAAAAACTCTGTACGGCATCCTGCTTGACCGTATGAGCCTTTCTGTTAAAAATGAATGGTTTGACAAAAAAGGTCGAAGGTCGGCGACACCATGGGCAGCAGTTCTTCCACCACCGAGACGATGTGCGTCATCTACGATTTGAGCTACCTCGAGATGACGCTGGACGTCGATGAGCTGGACATTCTCGACATTCAGGTGGGCCAGAAAGCAGAGATCACCGCCGACGCCATCGACGACTGCACCTTTGAGGGCGTCGTCACCAGCATCTCCTCCGCCGGCACCACCACCGGCAGCACCACCACCTACCCTGTCACCATCCGCATCGACGACACCGGCAGCCTCATGCCCGGCATGAACGCCACCGCCGCCCTTGACATTCCCCCTTGCCGGCGTTATGTTATTGTTAAGGCGACAGCCGGTTTCGCCGTCTTTCGCCTCATATTAAAATCGCTCTTGTTTTATAGCTGTCTGGACTTTACACAAAATTTGGGAAAGACCCATTTTTGTCTAACTTTTGGGGTTCATTTCAGTATCCGGAGTCTCTTTTTTGGCATTTTCTTCAATGTTTTTGCAATTGGAATCTATAGTTTCGATAGCTGTTTTCTTTCAACGGCATGGATAAGCTAGGCCTTATTGCTTTGCAGAAACAGCGCATCACCCGAAATTTTAATTATTTTTCGCTCTGATTCTGATATACTATCGTTAAGACATCGATTTCGGAGGTCCACATGGATACAAGTATTTTCCGTTATGTGCTCGAGGTAGAAAAATACAGAAACATCACCCAGGCGGCGAAGCGACTGTTTATCTCGCAACCGGCACTGACCAAACAGCTGAATAAGCTTGAAAAAGAGTTGGGCTTTTCGCCTTTTGACCGCACGCACAGCCCGATCAGCGTTACACCACAGGGCGAAATTTTTCTCGATTTTGCTCGGCGCTATGTGCAGCTCGAAAGCGAGATGATGGATAGTCTTCGACAGTTTAATCAGATTCCAGCAGAGCCTGTACTGATTGCCACAACGCATCGTGGTGGCGCCTACGCTGCTGTTCAGGCAGCACCTTTCATGATGACACATCCAGAGATACATCTCAGTTACCTGAATCGCAACTCTCAGCAGTGCGAAGAAGAGCTGGAAAGCGAATCCATCGACTTAGCCATCTATACTGAACCTGTACACTCCGAAAACATCGAGTATATGCCAGTACAGGAGGATCCGCTCGTATTTGTCATTCCACAGGAATCACCGATTCTGGAGGACCTAGATATCTCCGATAATTCACTCGAGCATCCGGTTGAAATCGACATCAGCCGTTTCCGTAATCCGTCGCTCCGATATATTCTGGCGACGCCAGGTCAGGGGCTGTATGATGCCGAAAAATCTTTTTTCAGAAAATATCACATCACACCGATTCATCCGCAGCGCATTGATTATGTTGACACACGATATCTCGTTGCCTGCAGCGGCTGTGGCATCGCCCTGTTGCCGCACACGACGATTCGTAATTCATCTACTGGTCAAAACCCGGTCTATGGCACGATAAAAGGCGATACTCTGTATCGTTATGTCATCGTCGCCCGAAAGAAGGGCCGCAACTTATCCCCTTCTGCAGAAATCGTCTGGCGCTACATGATCAGCGCATCTGCTAAAAATCGATAACATTTTGGAATCAGGTTCATAACAGAAAAAGGAGAAGCATTCGTCATTCAATTTGCAGTACAGAGCGAGTGCTTCTTTTTCTGTTTTATGGCGCTATGTCCATTCCAAATGGTTATCGTCCCATAGAAGAATCGCCATTGTCACAGTCTTGCACAATTATTCCCATTTTTGTACAATACATTTATCAAATTTGCCGGCAAATAAAAGTGCTTTAAAAATTCTGTATCACTTTTTGGGAGGATTGACTGTGAATAAGTTAAAAGAAACGAAGATCCTTGGGTTCCCTCTGTGGATGTACCTTATATTCAGTATACTGATGATGGTGATGGCAGCCAATGACTGGATGCTGACCAACATGGTCGGCGCACTCGCCTTCGCGATGATCATCGGCACGCTGCTCGGCTGGGTCGGTGACCATATCCCGGTCTGGAAGACCTGGTTCGGCGGCGGCATGCTCTTCTCCTGCCTCGTAGCCGGCGCGATGAACACCTTCCACCTGATCGGTGAAGGCTCGATGGAAGCCCTGAATACCTTCAACGGCTCCACCGGTTTCCTCGATCTCTACATTCTCGTCCTGATCACCGGCTCTGTGCTCTCGGTTGATCGTAAGATGCTCATCAAATCCTTCGCCGGATTCGTTCCGACGATTCTTGCAGGTATTGCAGGTGCACTCGGCCTCGCTGGTCTCGTAGGTGCCATCACTGGCGTCGGCGCAATCGAGGCGATCGCCACCTATGCAATTCCGGTCATGGGCGGTGGCAATGGTGCCGGTATCACACCGATGAGCAAGATGTGGGCTGCTGCAACCGGCGGTGATGCCTCCTCCTGGTATGCATCTGCCTTTGCAATCATCAGCATTGGCAATCTCTGCGCCGTCTTCATGTCTGCACTGCTGAACAAGCTCGGCCAGATCAAGCCATCCATGACGGGTAATGGTCGTCTCATGGTCGGTGAAGAAAATGCCAGCACGAAGTCCAGTGACGTGAAGCTGACCGCAGCCGACTACGCAACCGGTCTCGCACTCGGTGTCGTATGCTTCAATGTAGCTAACCTCTACGCAAAGCACATCTCCATCATCAACCATGCAAACCTCGGCTTCAGTATTCATACCTTCGCTTTCATGGTCATCCTGATGGCGATTCTGAATATGACGAATATCCTGCCGGAAAACGTGAAGGCCGGCGCAAGGGGCATGCAGCAATTCTTCGTAAAGTATATGTCCTTCCCACTGATGATTACCGTTGGTATCGGTACGAACCTCACAGACTACGCGAAGGTCTTCACAAACCCAGCGTATATCGTCATCATCATGGCGACTGTCATCGGTGCGATGATCGGAACCTTCATCGTCGGTAAGCTGTTCCACTTCTATCCTGTAGAAGGAATGCTGACTGCCGGACTCTGTATGGCAAACGGCGGTGGTGCCGGCGACGTACAGTGTCTCGGCGCTGCGCACCGCATGGAGCTGATGTCCTATGCTCAGATTTCTTCCAGAATCGGTGGTGCCATCATGCTCGTCATCGCAAGCTTCATTTTCGGTAAATTCCTGTAATCCTGGAGGTACTATATGGCAAATCAGAATCCTTTGGCTACGAATCTCACGCTTGAGCAGCAGAAAAACCTGTTCGGCAATGCTTACTTAAATATGCTCTGGCACTGTCCGACCGACCTGCGTTTCCACTACTGGGTGCATCTCCCAGACTACTACTACGACGAAGAGGAGCATGAGTACTCTCTCCTCGTCATCATCCATGGAACCGGCTGTGCAATCGAAGAGTACATCAAGCAGGCGAAGGAACTCGCCGACAAATATCATATGGCTGTGCTTGCGCCTATGTTCCCGGGTGGACTCATTCAGCGCGATGACTTCAACAGCTATAAGCTCCTCTCCTGCGACGGCATCCGCTATGATCTGATTCTCCTCGATATGATCGAGGATATGGCGAAGCGCTATCCAGGCGTTCACACAGATCAGTTTTTCATGTTCGGACACTCTGGTGGCGGGCAGTTCGTAAACCGCTTCCTGCTCGCTCACCCTGATCGTCTGAAGGCCTGCTCCATCGGTGCACCTGGCCGTCCGACCTTCCTGAATCCAGACGAGGACTACTTCTGGGGTATCCGTGATTTCAAGGATTACTTCGGTTATGATGTCGACCTCGAAGCCGTAAAGAAGGTACCCGTCCTCATCAGTGTCGGCGAGCTCGACAACAAGTTTATCGGCGACTCCCCGTATGGCGATAACCGCGTAGCCCGTATGAAGAGTCTGCAGAAAAATTTCCAGGAGCACGGCGTCCATACGGAGCTGACGATCCTTCCGGGCTTCGCCCATGAGGTTGGTGAAAAGGAACGAGTGCAGGCCGCGCAGAAATTCTTTATCCAGTATTTATAACTCAAACTACAGTTTTTTGAATTTCCTTTCTTTGTACCCTCTTTTCAAAAGAGGGTACATTGCGTATTTCTTGCTTTTCCTTCATACTTGCGTACTTTTAGCAGATTATGAAAGCAAGCAGAATTTCTATTCTACGGAATCAACTATTCTGCACTGGAAGCTGCCGTCCGGCGAATCCAACAGGATGTTGATTTCCTGATGAAGTATCTCCCCAAGGTGCCTGATGATGCCTATGTGAAAGTGGAGACCACGAAGATTCTCAAACAGCTTCGATCTCACTCCTTACATTGAGGGGGAGTGATGCGTCCACCTGCAAAACAGTCGGACATCGAACAACCATTTTCAAAAGCAACGAAATAGCAAGAATTGGGGGTTGCCGTCCATGCGCCTGCAAAATCAGGCATTTGGTTGATTCTCGATACAACCTCTAAGAAAGCAAAAAGAAAAGCACCGTACTTCGAACGAAGTACAGTGCTTTTTTGGTGGAGAATAGCGGGATCGAACCGCTGACCTCTTGCATGCCATGCAAGCGCTCTCCCAGCTGAGCTAATCCCCCATAGCTGGTGTGCCGTCCCTGACGACGTGTGTTATTATACCAGCCAAATGGAGAGTTGTCAATAACTTTTTTTATTTTTTGTGAGCGACGCTGCGGCTGGTGCTGCGTTTGTAGTAGAACAAGTACTGCTGTACGATGCCAGCCTGCTGATCATAGGAAGGAAAAGGGTCGCGGCCGCCGAATTCCTCATCAATGAGTCGCTGTATCCAGACATCAATGGGAGCCATCGCGGTACGGCCATAGCCAAAGAGGCAGACGCAGTTTGCTACCTTTTTGCCGACGCCGTCCAGCTCGAGGAGGCGGGAAAAGAGCGCGTCGTCGGGCAGCGCCGCCAGAGCATCGAGGTCGAGTGTGCCGCTGGAAGCCTGAGCGGCAGCGTTCTGGATGTAACGGGTGCGGTAGCCCAGACCACAGCCCATCAGCTGCGCTTCAGAGAGGCCGCAGAGCTGCTGCGGGGTAGGAAAGAGGAAAACTTCATCGCCTTCGGCACTGAGTGGTTCGCCGCAGCACCGGGCAAGGTGTTCCACGGCGGTGCGGATGGCCGGAATGCTCTTGCGCTGGGAGATGAGAAAGGTGATGAGCATTTCCCATGGGTCCTGATGCAGGATTCGGATGCCCTGCCCGAAATCGAGCGATTTGTCCAGATAGCTGCTCTGTCCCGCCAAGCTGCACCGCAGCGCGGCATAGTTCCGGCCCAAATCAAAGTAGTCGGCCCAGTACTCCCGGTCTGAGCCATACCATGCGGCATCGTATTGACCATCGCCCAGCGGAGTCAGATAAAGAAGTGCGCCGCCGGAAAGAAAGCGGTAGCGCCCGTCGGACAGCTTCTGCGGCCGGAAGCACTGGCCGCTTTCGATGATCTTGTCGAGGTCAAAGTCGTCCTGGATGGCGACGAGCTGATGGGTGAGGGAAACTGTATGCATGGAAAACTCCTTTTTGGAAAAATTGTGGCGATGCCCGATTTGAGGTGAAAACTGGTTTCTATCCGTACCCTCTGCGGGGAGGGCGGCGTCTTTCCACCAAAGTATTCCTGTTGTCTGGCTATATTTCTATCCACGCCCTCCGCGAGGAGGGCGACAACGGCCTGTCAGAGCCGGGAAAACCCTTGATGCAATTTCTATCCACGCCCTCCGCGAGGAGGGCGACCATCTGCCCTCTACTCGGGCCTCACCGCCGACCAATTTCTATCCACGCCCTCCGCGAGGAGGGCGACAACGTGTGACCTTGTGTTCCGCAGTAAGCATCTTATTTCTATCCACGCCCTCCGCGAGGAGGGCGACCGTGGATCCTCGCCGGCGATGGACGGCCCTCTTGTATTTCTATCCACGCCCTCCGCGAGGAGGGCGACGGTCATAGTTGAGCCAGTGATACTTACTTGCTCCTAATTTCTATCCACGCCCTCCGCGAGGAGGGCGACGAGGTATGCGGCGCGGATCGCCGGATCTGCGAAATTTCTATCCACACCCTCCGCGAGGAGGGCGACTCCACATCGAGATCGGAGGCTGAACGCCGTGACATTTCTATCCACGCCCTCCGCGAGGAGGGCGACGGATACAGAGGACCGGAAACACCGGATGAATATATTTCTATCCACGCCCTCCGCGAGGAGGGCGACAAGAGATCGACTGCACCCTGGAGGCTGCCTCCATATTTCTATCCACGCCCTCCGCGAGGAGGGCGACAGGTGCAATTTATCTGTGGTATACTCTTCCACAATATTTCTATCCACGCCCTCCGCGAGGAGGGCGACTTTGCAGTGCATTGTTGATGGATGCAGCGGAGGTCATTTCTATCCACGCCCTCCGCGAGGAGGGCGACTTGAACAGCCGTACAAAAAGTGTGAGGCTTGCAAGATTTCTATCCACGCCCTCCGCGAGGAGGGCGACCTCTACAAGTGTCGGCTGCGTCACGTTTTGGTTTCTATTTCTATCCACGCCCTCCGCGAGGAGGGCGACCAGGGCAACACGGCGGCGCTGTCCGTGACCACGATATTTCTATCCACGCCCTCCGCGAGGAGGGCGACCGCCGACGCTCCCCTGCCGGATGGTGGGCAGGATATTTCTATCCACGCCCTCCGCGAGGAGGGCGACAGCTGGTATTCGTAGAGCTTGGCGGCGTATTCCCATTTCTATCCACGCCCTCCGCGAGGAGGGCGACGGAACACATGGGCCGCACAGAAGGGAACGGCCAAATTTCTATCCACGCCCTCCGCGAGGAGGGCGACCGGCTACAACGCATACAGCGGCATCGCCGGTTTTCTATTTCTATCCACGCCCTCCGCGAGGAGGGCGACTTCTTTTTGCTCTTCGCCCATAAGCTCTTCAATGATTTCTATCCACGCCCTCCGCGAGGAGGGCGACTTCGGACAATGACGCTTGGATTGCGGCTGCAAAAATTTCTATCCACGCCCTCCGCGAGGAGGGCGACCGAAGCTCTGCGGCATCAGAGCCACCTCGTCAAAATTTCTATCCACGCCCTCCGCGAGGAGGGCGACCGCCACGGAAATGGGTCCCACAGTGCCGCCGGTGGATTTCTATCCACGCCCTCCGCGAGGAGGGCGACTCGAAAAGGTTTATACAAAGGAGGAGCCAAGATATTTCTATCCACGCCCTCCGCGAGGAGGGCGACCCACGGTCACGCAGCAGCCACGCGGCACCTCGATATTTCTATCCACGCCCTCCGCGAGGAGGGCGACGCAAAAGGCCTGTCTTTTCATCGTACAGGGGTGCATTTCTATCCACGCCCTCCGCGAGGAGGGCGACAAGCAGGTTGCCCCATCGGTCGAACCGCTTCAAGATTTCTATCCACGCCCTCCGCGAGGAGGGCGACCGCTTCATTGCCAGTTGCCGGGCTTCCTCTCTGTTGATTTCTATCCACGCCCTCCGCGAGGAGGGCGACCTCCTTTTCCAGCGCCGCTTTCATGCGGTCAAAATTTCTATCCACGCCCTCCGCGAGGAGGGCGACCTGGGTGCAGCATTTCTTGCATGGCGGGGAGCGGAATTTCTATCCACGCCCTCCGCGAGGAGGGCGACAATCAGGTTGCACACTACTACCGGCAGGTATGGCAATTTCTATCCACGCCCTCCGCGAGGAGGGCGACACAGCATTCCGGGACTGGTGGACCATCACTAAACACATTTCTATCCACGCCCTCCGCGAGGAGGGCGACCCATCTTCCTGCTTTCCAGCGGCGAAATCGCACGAGATTTCTATCCACGCCCTCCGCGAGGAGGGCGACTGCTCTGGGGCGACACTGTCCACAGACCCACCCAATTTCTATCCACGCCCTCCGCGAGGAGGGCGACACCTGGCCCTCTACGGCGACCCGCGAACCAAGAAATTTCTATCCACGCCCTCCGCGAGGAGGGCGACCGACCACCGACTATCTGTGGCTGTTGGCAGAGTTTATTTCTATCCACGCCCTCCGCGAGGAGGGCGACAAGGCCGCCGAGGAGGTGGCTGCAAATGCCAAGGAATTTCTATCCACGCCCTCCGCGAGGAGGGCGACAGTTCGCCTCATTCTCTTTTGGTTGACCGATGGAATTTCTATCCACGCCCTCCGCGAGGAGGGCGACTAGGCTCGTCATAGATGACGTCCTCATCAAAATAAATTTCTATCCACGCCCTCCGCGAGGAGGGCGACGACCTCAAGCGATGGTTAAACGGCACAAAGCCAATTTCTATCCACGCCCTCCGCGAGGAGGGCGACGCGCTGATGGGCCGTCTGGTCTACGAGCCGGAATTATTTCTATCCACGCCCTCCGCGAGGAGGGCGACGTGCCAAAATATATGAGGTTGGAAATATCAAAAAGATTTCTATCCACGCCCTCCGCGAGGAGGGCGACCTTTCTGCACTCTGCGGGAGTCAAGTCCTTCACATTTCTATCCACGCCCTCCGCGAGGAGGGCGACCCCCGAAATTGAGGACGAGCTGGATGCAGAGATTATATTTCTATCCACGCCCTCCGCGAGGAGGGCGACAGCAAAAACAGAGACAAAATCTCTATTTTCTTATAAATTATACAACATTCTGCACGAATTTAGAAGAGCCTTGATTTACAACGGGTCAAAGAACTATCCAAATCATGCAAAATGACACAAAAATCCGGTGCGAAGGTGCCGGAAAAATGCTGAGAACTCACCCTTCGCACCGGGGCGGGAAACTCAGAACAACAGCAGGCCGTCCTGCTCGAAGGGCGGATGAACGCCGATATGCTCCACCTTGCTCTTATAGTTGTTGCCCAGCTGGTAGAAGCGCAGGCTGTCCAGCGCGGGATCGATGAGGGCCGTCAGCTCCGCCTTGAGAACGGCATACTGCGCGGCATCCAGCAGACACTCGAACACGGAGTTCTGCACCCGCTGGCCGTGGTCCACACAGCGCTTGGCGACTTTGCGCAGACGTTTGCGCCCGGCAGGAGTTTCGGTGTTGACGTCGTAGGTGATAAGGACCAGCATACACATCCCTCACTTCCAGAAAAATGGCGGGTAAAGCTCCATATCGCCCCGCAGGGTGCGGGCCAGAAGCAGAGCCTGCACATAAGGCACGAGGCCCCACGGAAGCTTTTCGTTCAGGAACGGGTGGGTGATGGTCTCCTGTTTGCGGGTCTGCCACCCGCCCAGAAAGGCGCGGCGGCCCTCATCGGTGAGAAGGACAGCTCCGTTCTCCTGCTTCTGGAAATGCTTCGGCGTCATGATCTTCTGGTTGATGCAGGAGAGCACAAAACGGTCGGCGTAAACAGTGCGCAGCTCTTCCATGAGGTCGAGGGCGAGGCTCCTGCGCCCGGGCCGGGCGCGGTGGAGAAAGCCGACGTAGGGGTCGAGGCCCACACTCTGAAGAGCCGCCGTGCAGTCGGAGGCCAGAAGCGAATAAGCGAAGGAGAGCAGGGCATTGGTGTTGTCCAGAGGCGGGCGGCGGCTTCGGCCAGCGAAAGAAAAATCATCGTGCTGCTGCAGGATAAGTGAATCAAAGCAGTCGAAATACCGCTGTGCCGCCTCGCCCTCCAGGCCGCGAAGCTGGTCGAGGTCGTCGCACTGCTCGATGAGGGGCAGCGCTGCCGCCAGCTGGGCGCTGGTGCGCTTGAGCTGTTCCACCGGCACCCGCTGGGGGTGGTCGCGGGTGGCCCGTTCCAGCACCCAGCGGGCGTTATAGACTTTGCCCAGAATGAAATTGCGCGCATAGAGACAACTCTCTGCCTCGCTGTCTGAGATGCGGTACTGGGTCTGCCGCAGCAGGACGTTGCCCCGCTCTTCGCCTACAGCCCGGGCCAGAAAGCGTCCCTGCGGGCTGAAAAAGCTCAAATCGACCCCGAGGCGGGCGCATTTGCCCATCAGGGCAGGGCTTGCGCCGGGATAGCTGAAGCAGACGATGCCTTCCAGCCTGTGGAGCGGGACCCGGCCAATTTCAGCCTTGTTGCAGAGCAGGACGATGTTCTCCCCCTCGAGGGAAAGGTAGGTGTCCTTGTTGAGGACGTAGAGCGTGTTCAAAAACTTTCTCATGGCGCGGCCTCCTGCATCTCGTCCAGATGGGCGCGGAGATAGGCTTTCGGGTCGGCACGCTGATACAGCACGGGGAGGCAGAGCTCTTTGAGGGAGCAGGCGCTGCAGTGGGTGCCGGGCTTCGACTTGGGGGTATAGCCCCGGGCAAAATAGGCGTGCATCTCATCGGCCATCTTCTGGGTGGTCTGGCGCAGTTCTTCGGTCAGCGGCACGACCTCCCGCCGCCGCGTTTCCTCGTAGAAGAGCGCACCCTCCGGGATGATGCACACCAACATCTCTTCCAGCGCCATGGCCTGTGCGCAGAGCTGCAGCCGGTCGGCGTCGTCGGCCTTGGCACGGCCATGCTTGTACTCGACAGGCATGGGTTTCCAGAGCCCTTCCGCGTTTTGCAGGGGGATGCCCTCCGGGTCGGCCCGGAACTCGACGACGTCGCAGTTTCCGCTCAGGCCAAGCCGACGGCTGACCACCTGCATCCCTCGGGTGATGAGCAGGCCGCCGCGCCGTTCGGTCTGGTCTGCGTCATGGCAGCGGGCGTGGTCGAGCTGGCCTTCGACGGTGCGGCGGTTCTCCGCCCACTGCTGTTCCAGATGGATGAGCGCCCACTGGCGGCGGCAGAAGCAGAAGTGCTGGATGCCCGACAGGGGCAGCCAGTCGTCCGGGCCGGCCATCAGGACAGCCTCTCGCAGGTGACTCCTTCCGGCAGAGTGTCTGCCACCGTGACGGTGTAGTCGCAGTAGCTGCGGGCGGCGTCCACATCGGGCTTGCGCTGGACGGCGACGGAGTCGAAGAGCTTATAGGCCGGGGCATTGCCCAGCTCAGAATCGTGCTTGAACACGATGAGCTCCCGCACGGCCATCTTGCCGCGGGCGGCGCTGTGGTCGTTCTCGAACATATTCAGGATGGCAGTCCACAGAAGTTTCAAATCATCCTCGGAGAAGCCGGTGGTCTTCCGGGCGAGGTTGGCCGAGACATAGCCCTCGGCGCGGTAGAGGGCGTAAGGCACGATGTGCTTGCGGCCCATCTCAGTACCCTTCTTCTCGGCATCGGCCTCGGTAGTGATGGCCACGCGGGTGATGGTGACTTCCTGCGGGACGATGGGGTCCACCGAGCGGGCAAAGCTCAGCTGGACGGGGCCGCGCACCTGACCGCAGTTCAGCGCACCCTTGACGAAGGTGGTCATGACGGCACCGAAGGTGCGGATGTCGAAGTAGTTCTCACACATATAGTCCCGCAGCCTGGCATCGATGTCGGGGTCGGCCTTTTTGGCAGCTTTCAGGTCGGGATCGATGCCCAGAGTTTTGATGGCCTCGGCGTCGCTGCGGTTGAGGGGAACGCCGTCCTTGATGTAGATACGATAGCCTTTTTCGTCCTCTTTCAGGGTCTCGACATAGTTGCGGATCTTCCGCTTGAGGCAGACGTCGGTCACCAGACCGTAGCCCGTCTCGGGGTCGATGCGGGGCATGTTGCCTGCGTCGGGGTCGCCGTTGGGGTTGCCGTTCTCGACGTCGAACAGGATGACGAAATCATAGCGGTTCTTGATGGGCTCAGACATGGTTTATTCCTCCTCATTCTTTTTGGCGTAGCGTTTCTGGGTCTGGTGGTAGTAGCCGATCTCAAAGGCACCCTGCTCCGGCAGGCTGAGCCGCGCCGGGAAGCCTGTCTCGGGCAGCTGGGCCATCAGCTCGGTGAGCTGTTTGCTGAAATGCACCTCGTTGGGGGTGCTCATCTTCTGCAGATGCTTCTGAGCCAGCTTGACCAGCGTGGGGAAGGCCGTTGCCGGGGTGGCACAGGCCGAGTTGAAGTACCGGTCTTTGATGGTGGCGTTGATGCCGGGATTGGCGACGCTCTGGATCGTCTCCAGCACAGAGAAGAGACGCCCCAGAACATAGGGGACATTGCTGCTTTCGTTCAGGCTCACGGTAAATACCTCCTTGTTGAGCTCGGTGGGGTAGTTGCGGAGATAGTAGGCTTTCAGGATAGCGGCGCGGCCCCGGGTGACTTCCCGTTCGGCCCGGATGCGGAGGGTCACGCCGTTGAGCAGGGTGGCGGGGTACGGCCCGCCGGTGAGGATGGCCCGGAGCAGATCGCCCACCAGCTGGGGCGATGGATTTTTGTCCCGGGATCTCTGGTTGACCGTCTCCTGCGCCAGCGCCCAGACCGACAGGTTTTCCCGCTTGTCGAAGGCGGGGCGGGTGATGCTGAGCCGGTCGGCGTGGTCCTGCAGATTTTTGGCAAACTGTCCGAAACTGCTGTGCAGGAAGAACCGGACGGAGAGCCGGGCCGCGTTGGGCGAGATGCCCAGCACATAGAAGTTCTGGTTCGGGTCCAGCTTGTCGTCGAGGAAGGAGACAGGGCGTCCCTGAGAAAGGGCTTTCAGTGCGGCGGCAAGGTCGCTTTCCGAGACGCCGCGCGCCTCGGCACCGCCGCAGAAAAACATCAGCATGGCGTTTGAGTAGGCGGGAGCGGCGTTTTCGGCCCAGCAGACGATGGTGGTGTCGCCGATGCGCTGACAGCAGTTCCGGTCAGCCAGCAGCAGATTGAGGGCCGTGGTGTAGGCGAAGGCCGCATACTCGCTGACGGGGGCGTTGGCACCCTGCTCATGGCCATAGGAGCAGAAAGCGGGTGCGTTGAAGGAGACCAGCGCCGCACCGGCGGCCTGTGCGCCCATCACACCTTTGATGGCGGGGTGGATGCGGGCGATGCCGGCCTCTTTGCCGGTGATGAGGCAGCGGGCCGTCTCGGCGTCTGCATCAGAGGTGTCAAAGGCGGACTGCCAGGCGTCCCGGATGGCGTCATCTGTGGTGGCCAGCCAGTGGGCGCCGTCGGGGGATTCGTAGCCGAACACAAGGTTCGCGTTGTTGTTCAGGTCGGCCCACTGCTCTGCCAGCAGCGGGTGGGTGGGGGCTGTATCCGGCTCCCAGCTGTCAAAAAAGGCGAGGATGGCTTTGGAGGCAGGGGAGTCCACGCCGTCGAGCACCTTGTGGTGGAGAGCGGCGCAAGCCTCGAAGCACTGGCGGGAACGCTCGGGCTTGCCCTTTTCGTCTGCGCCCAGCAGATAGGACGTATTGTCGCACAAAAAGTTCGCGGCGACGCCGGAGGCGCGCTTGACCCGGTGGGGGACAGGAAGCTCACGGGGGGCGATGACGGTCTTTTTGCCCTTGGGGACTTCCTGCCGCAGGTCGTTGAGGGCGAGGAGCTGGCCGTCGGGGCCGAGGCGCAGTTCATAGCTGACCTTGAACTTGCTGTCCCAGCCGGGGGCCTCCACCTTGCCCTGAGCCAGAAGCTGCTCATAATAGGCGGTGAGTGCTTGGAGTATCATGTAAACACCTCCACGTCCCGGCATTCCATCACGCCGTCCACCAGTTTTGCGCGGAAGAACTGGCTGCGGATGTTGGCCGAATCAGAGTAATCGAGGCTGTGGAGCATGAAGCCGAGGTCCTGCGTGACCTTCAGCGCCGGAATGCTGCCGCCCGGCCACTCCCGGAAGTTGGCCGGGAACTCCCGGCACCCGAAACAGGGCTGGTGATAGCACTGACCTTTGCGCAGGCGTCGGCGCAGGATGTCCTGGAACTTGCCGGGATTGTCGCTGGGGGCGGCCTTGTCCGTCAAATCAAAGTGACACTCGATGACGTAGTGGACGTCCTGCAGGACCATCGCGGCCCGCTGCTGGATGTCCTCCGAGGTGTAGAGCACCGGCGGCGTGCCGCCTTTGGCCGCACTGAGGGCGGCGGAGGACAGCAGGGTGGACTTGACCTCGTTGCGCCGGATGTTGGTGAACCGGATGGGCCGCTGGGTGTATTCTTCCGTGGATGCCTCATTCTCGGGGTCAAGGCCGAAGGGCTTGAGCAGATAGATGCGGTCAACCGTATAACGCAACCCGGGGTGCCAGTAGATGGCTTCCACAAGGCCCCGCGCAGCGGATGGAGTGATCATGTCGTAGCTCACACGCTCGGTCTTCATTTCCGGACGAGTGAAACAGGCATAGTCGCCCCACACCTCAATGAGCATGGACATCAGCATCGCCTCCTTTCCGGGTGAAGTTGAATTTTCAGACGAAGATGAATGTTAGCCATTGCAACCACCTCTTTCGTTTAGAAGTAAAGGCCGATGCCGGTCTCCACATCCATGGCAAGGCCGGTCTTTTCACTGTAGCAGCTGGTGTCGGTGAGGATGGCGGAACCATCGGGCCGCAGTTCCAGCGCCCCGGCGGCGTCGAGCTTGTCGAACTGATCCTTATAGCAGGAGACACTGTAAACGCCCAGCTTCCGCAGCAGGGTCCGGGTCACAGGGCCGGTCTGCATCTGCTGGCAAAGGGCCGCGCCCTCGCCGACGGGCAGATAGACCGTGCGGGCAGCGTTCTCGATGAGGCGGAATTCCTCCGCCACCTGTGCAAAGGGGAACTGGCAGCCCCGGATGCCCCGGAGAAAGGCATCCAGAATGCCGTGCTTGTCCACGGCGTCGGGGCCGCGCAGGTCGGAAAGCTCGTTGAAGTAGAGCTGAATGGCCCGGGGCGTGTCCAGTGTGTCCTGATGCCGGGCGGTGTAGTCCAGCGCGCTGACGTTCTGCCTGAGCATCTGGGGCGTGGAACACTCGTCCAGCCGGAACCGGTAGACGATGCTTTCCTCTGCGCCCCGCCGCCCCTCGCGGTTGCAGCGCCCGGCAGTCTGTAAGAGCGAGTCAAGACCGCACTGCTCGCGGTAAGCGACGGGAAAATCCACGTCCACGCCCGCCTCGATGAGAGAGGTGGACACCACCCGGCAGGGCAGACCCTCTTTCAGCCGCTGGCGGATGTCGTCCAGCTGACGGCGGCGGTCGGCGGCGCAGAGCAGGGTGGTCAGGCAGTAGCTGCCCTCGGCGGGCAGAGCAGCGTAGAGCTGCTGGGCCGTCTTGCGGCGGTTGACCACGCAGAGCACCTGCGGGTGATCTGCCAGCCGGGCGGCGAACTCCTCCTGCGGCAGGGTGCCGAGGTCTTGCAGGGTGGTGCGCCGGAGCACTTCGTAGAGGCGGGCCGCGTCGGGCGTGATCTCCTGCGGGTGGAGCTCAGGCGCAAAGCGCCGGAACAGCGGCTCAAGGGCAGGCTGGGTGGCCGTGCAGAGGACGGCCGTGGAGTGGTAATGCTGGATGAGCTGGGCGATGGCACTGACGCAGGGAGCAAGGTAGTCGCCCGGGAGGGTCTGCGCCTCGTCGAAGATGATGACGCTGTCGGTGATGTTGTGGAGCTTGCGGCAGCGGCTGCTGCGGTTGGCGTAGAGCGACTCGAAGAACTGCACCGCCGTCGTCACCACGACGGGGGCGTCCCAGTTTTCGCTGGCCAGCATCTGACGGTACTGGGCGGGGGTCAGGTCGTCCTGCTCAACAGTCTTGTACTCGGCGTTGGAGAAGTCGGCCAGAACATTTTCTGCGCCCAGCAGGCCCGAGAAGACGGCGGCGGTCTGGTCGATGATGGACATATAAGGGATGACATAGATGACCCGCTTCATCTTCTGGGCGGCGGCATGCTCCAGCGCAAAGGCGAGGGAGGCGAAGGTCTTGCCGCCGCCGGTGGGTACGGTGAGGGTGTAGAGCCCCTGCGGGCCGTGCGCGCCTTTCTCGAGACAGGCGCGGAGGACGGTGTTGCGCTGGACGCTGACGGGCGAGGGCGATTCGGCCCTGAGATAGCGCTGCGCCTGTGCCGAGACGATGTCCCGCAGCGCGGCGATGTCCGTGCCGCTGCCCCGGGGTGCGGCCTTGCCGTCCATGAAGGTCTCGGTGTCGATGAAGTCGGCGTCCACAAGGCAGGAGTAGAGCATCCGGGTGAAGAACGCGAGGCTCAGCGGGTCGGCGCAGGCCCACGCGGGCGGCGTCGAGGCGGGGAGCGTTACTTCCTGCCAGCCGTCGTAGGGGTCTACCGGCTTCTTGCTCCGGCCAAACAGGGTGGCGTCGCCCGGGTCATCGGCGGGGCTCCCGCCGTCGGGCAGGCCGCTGTGGTGTCCGGCCACGGCAAAGGCGGCGTGGAGATGGTGGCGAACCCAGGCCTCCTGCGCCCCGGCGGTGGAGTGGTCCACCTTGGGGCCGCCTTTGAGCCGCAGCTGGAAGGCGTCGCTGTATTTGCCGACGTCGTGGAGCCACGCGGCAAATTCGGCCTCGCTCTGCGCCCCGAAGGGGGCTGCGAAGGAACCGGCCAGTCTGGCAGTGCCGGCGAGATGGTCGTAGACGGTCTGGGTGCGGGTGCCGTCCTCGCTGATGTGGGCAAGACGTGTAGAGTGCTCCATAAAATGACCTCCTGACTCTGGTTTGCAATAAGGATACGCTTTTCAAAAAGCGGCTGTCAACAAAACGCGCTTTTCGACAAAAAATTCTGGGACGTTGCACAAAAAACAGACGGAAAAATCTGCAAAGTGCCAAAGAAGAAAGAAACGAGTATTTTCTTGTTTTTATGATAATGCAAATACTGTCCAATAAACTGGACTTTTTCTGATTTTTCAGGCAAAAATGAAAAGAGAACTGCGTTTGCTGTACTGCGGGAGGAAGACCGCCCGTCGGCAGAGAAAAAATGAAGATGTTGTGTACAACAACGCCGCATTAAGATGGAATTAAGGCAGGGTTAAGAAAACTGCAAGAAAAGTGCTGAGTTATTCCATCTGGGAATGGACTTTCGGGAAAATCAAGGCGAATATCCCCCTTTTCATTTACTGAAATCTGTTGTATTATGAATAACAGATATGGAATCTGAGCAAAATGCGCCTGGATGAAGCGCAAACAGGAATGATAAAATAAAGGGCAATAGGGGGAGAGCTACGATGGACGAAAAAGATTACGAGCTGCTGCACGCGCTGGACGAGACGCGCAACATCACCCACGCAGCGGACAAACTGTACATGACCCAGTCGGCACTTTCCAAGCGCATCAAGGCGCTGGAACAGGAGCTGGGGGTGGAGATCGTCCTGCGCTCACGGCAGGGCATCCGCTTCACGCCGGCCGGTGAACAGGTGCTGCTCCACAGCGCCGCCGCCGCCCGCGAGATGGAAAAGATGCGCCGCCAGCTGGCCTCCATCCAGGGCGAAGCCTGCGGCACCCTGCGGGCCGGCATCTCGGTGAACTTCTCCTACTACCGCCTGCCCGAGGTGCTGACGGAGTACCACAAAGCCTACCCGAAAGTGCGTCTGGACATCGCCACCGGCCACAGCCGGAACATCTACCAGCAGATGCTGGACTCTTCGCTGGACGTGGCAGTGCTGCGGGGCGAGTATCCGTGGGACGGTACCCAGTTCCTGCTCTCGCAGGAGAATATCTGCCTGATCTGCAGCGAGGAGAACAAGGACAGGCCCATCTCCGATTACCTTTATATCGACCACAGCAGCGACGCCACCATCAGCGCCCAGATGGCCCGCTGGCGCTACGAGAACGGCGTGACCAACGATGCGGGCAATTTTGTGGTGGACAACATCATGGTCTGCCGCGAGATGGTGGAGCGGGGCCTTGGCTGGGCGCTGATGCCGGAAGTGGCGCTGGATAACTTCAAGGGCTATGTCAAGCCCTGCACCTTCGAGAACGGCGAGCCCTTCGTCCGGCGCACCTATATTTTCTGCCAGAGAGATGCAGCCGCCCTGCCGCAGGTGCAGCTCTTTATGGACATGCTCAAAAAGCACCGCTGAGAGGAGAAAAACATGGAAACGACTGTTTCGCTGGTCCAGATGCTGGATGCACGGGAGCGCCGGGTGCAGCATCAGCAGGAGCTGCTGGCCCGGTACCACAAGCCCCTCATCTGCTTTACCATGAATATCTGCGGCCCGGTAAAGGATTCGCCCCTCATCCGGCGGGGCTTTGCGCGGGGGCGTCAGCTGCTGCGCCAGCAGTTTCTGCGGGCAAAGCTGACGCCGCTGTATCAGGACGCCGTCCGGGAAGTGACCGGCTGTGAGGCGTTCTATGTGCTGGACGCCGACCCGCTGACCATCAAGAAATTTACCACCGACATCGAGGACGCCACCCCGCTGGGGCGGCTGTTCGACATGGACGTCATCCGCCCGGACGGCCTCAAAGTGGACAGAGAAGAGCTAAACCTCGAAGGCCGCCGCTGTCTCATCTGCGGCGGGCCTGCTAAGGTGTGCAGCAGCCGCCGCGTCCATACCGTGGCCGAACTGCAGGAAAAGACGACGGAGATCCTGACCGAGGCCCGGGACGCGCAGGACATCGCCGACGCGGCCCGTCTGGCCGTCCGCGCCCTGCTCTACGAAGTGACCACCACCCCAAAGCCCGGCCTTGTGGACCGGCGCAACAGCGGAAGCCACAGGGACATGGATGTGTTCACTTTCATGGACAGCGCCGCGGCGCTCTACCCCTATTTTGAGGCCTGCGCCCGGACGGGCCGCGAGACGGCGGAACAGCCCGCGCCCGAGACCTTCTCGGCCCTGCGGCCTCTGGGCTGTGAGGCCGAGGGCGAGATGCTGGACGCCACCGGCGGCGTCAACACCCACAAGGGCGCGGTCTTTTCGGTGGGCATCGTCTGCGCGGCGCTGGGGCGTCTCGACCGCTCCCTTTGGGTGGATGCAGCCCGGGTGCTGGCGGAAGTATCCGCCATGACGGCGGGCCTGACCGAGAAGGACTTTGCAGGCGTCACCGCCGAGAACGCCGCCACCGTGGGCCAGAAGCTCTATATCCAGTACGGCATCACCGGTGTGCGCGGGCAGGTGGAAGCCGGACTTCCCGCAGTGCTGAATGTCGGTCTGCCGGTGCTGGAAGAGGGCCTTGCCAAGGGTTACGACTTCGACCGCGTCGGCGGCGGCGCACTGCTGGCCATCCTGGCCAACAGCACCGATACCAACATTATCGCCCGCTCGAGCCGGGAGCGTCAGCTGGCCCTCACCGAAGAGCTGAAAGCCCTTCTGGCCCAGACGCCTTACCCGGACAAAGATGCCCTTGCGGCGCTGGATGACCGGTTCATTGCGGAAAATCTCTCGCCCGGCGGCAGTGCCGACCTGCTGGCGCTGACCTGGCTGCTCCATTTTGTTACTACTGAGGGGAATATCGATGAGTGAATATACCATTTCGCGGGTCTATCCGACCGATAAAACCGTTCTGGCCCAAATCGACACACTGCTGGGTCAGGAGGGCATCCGCCGCGACGGCAATCTGGACTACATCTGCGCCATGTTCGACGAGGAATACAACGTCATCGGCACCGGCAGCTGCTTCGGCAACACCCTGCGGTGCTTCGCCGTCAGCAGCGCCCATCAGGGCGAGGGTCTGCTGAACCAGATCATCACCCACCTCATCGAGGTGCAGTGCGCGCGGGGGAATATGCACCTGTTTCTCTACACCAAGGTAAAAAGCTCCAAGTTTTTCGGCGACCTCGGCTTCTACGAGATCGCCCGGGTGGAGGATACCCTTGTCTTCATGGAGAACCGCCGCGACGGCTTCGGGGCCTATCTGCGCGATCTGGAAAAGACCAGGACCGGGGGCAAAAGTGCGGCCCTCGTCATGAACGCGAACCCTTTTACCCTCGGTCATCAATATCTTGTGGAAAAAGCTGCTGCCGCCTGCGACACGCTCCACCTGTTCGTGGTCAGTGAGGATGCCAGCCTCGTGCCTTTTGCCGTGCGCAGGAAGCTGGTGGAGGCGGGCGTGGCCCATCTGCCCAACGTCGTGCTCCACGACAGCGGCCCCTACATCATCTCGAATGCCACCTTCCCCAGCTACTTCCTGAAGGATGAGGCCGCTGTCATCGACGGCCACGCCCGGCTGGACCTCGCCGTCTTTACGAAAATCGCGGCGGCGCTGAACATCACTGCCCGCTATGTGGGCGAGGAGCCTGCCAGTCAGGTGACGGGGCTTTACAACCAGATCATGTGCGAGCAGCTGCCCAAAGCGGGTATCGAGTGTGTCGTTGTACCCCGCAAAGAAGCAAACGGCAAGGCCATCAGTGCTTCCACCGTCCGCCAGTGCCTGCAGAGCGGCGACTGGGATACCCTCGAGACGCTGCTGCCCAAGACCAGCCTCGACTATTTCCGCAGCCCGGAGGCAGAGCCGGTGCTGGCACGCATCCGCAATGCGGGCAATGTCGTGCATTACTGAGAAGAACTTCCTTTCTCTTTGTGGTCATGACAACGAAAAGCGCAAACCAAAAAAAGCAGACGCTGCACAAAGCGTCTGCTTTTTTTGTATCATTCAGTTTGTGGTCTGGGTGGCGGACTGTATCATCTTCCAGACAGACTCGATGCTCTGGCGTATCTGAGCCAGCGTGGCGATGTCCTCGTCACTCATCCGGGAAGCCGGGGGAGAGAGCACCGTCTTGGCAGAAGCCACCGTGCCGGTGAGCTGGATGTGGACGTTGTGGTCCGGGATGGTCAGCAGCACATGGATGGGCGTGGTCTTCGAGAAGAGAGCGTCTGTCGAAAAGCCGAGCACGAGGGTCGTGCCGTCGGCTGCGGCGGGGAACTGATAGTAGCGGTAGCCGTCTCGCGCGGCGGAAGGAGAGACTTTTTTCAGCCCCTTGAGCGAGAGGGTGAAGCCGGAAAGCTCCTGCAGCTCGACCTTGTTCGTCTCGACGCCCAGCACGGCGGCAGCCTGCGTCTGGGAGATGTAGTCTCCGAGGCTCCACTCGGGCAGAAGAACGCTTGCGAGGGAGAGTTTATCGGTGACAGCCTGACGCAGAACGGTGTAGAGCTGCCCGATGTCGAAGAGCGTCTCTTCTGAGTCGATATAGACCCGGGTGAAGGGGGACGTCTTGACGGAGTCGTCTTCGTTGAGCTGGTAGAAGGAAAGCTGCAGCTTTCCGGGCGCATACTGCCCACTGACGCTGCCGCTGGAAGCGTTCACCCGCTCGAGGATGTTCAGCAGCGGCGGCTTATCCGGGCTGTTGGGCGCTATCTCATACCGGAAGGTGAAGGATGCACTGGTTTGCAGAGCCGAGATTTTGCTGTGCAGCTGGAAAAAGACCACGCCCACAGCGGCCACTACGGCCACCAGCACGACCGCTAAAGCAACAAAAAGCGGATTGACACGTTTTTTTGGAGATGCCATCTGCAAGACCTCCTGTCATAGACTCTATGATTATAGCATACGAGCAGGCAGACGAAATGTCAAGCCGGAACTTGACGTTATCAGACGGTCAGCGTATACTGTCTGATACATCTTATATAAGGTAAGGGGAGGCAGAGATGAAAATAGCGATACTTGGCACCAGCGGCAGCGGAAAATCCACGCTGGCAAAGCGCCTGGGGGAGAGATACGGCCTGCCGGTGCTCCATATGGATACCGTGCATTTCCTGCCCGGCTGGGTGGAGCGGCCCTTCGCCGAGGAAGAAGCCATGGTCCGGCAGTTTCTCGACGAGAACGCAGGCGGCTGGGTCATCGACGGCAATTATACAAAGACCTGCTATGCCCGGCGGCTGGAAGAAGCGGATAAAATCATCGTGCTCTGGTTTTCACCGCTGGTCTGCCTCTGGCGGGCGGTACGGCGCTGGCAGCAGAACAAAGGCCGTGTGAGGGAGTCGTCTGCGCCCGGGTGCGAAGAGAAGATAGATGCCGAATTTGTCCGCTGGATCCTCCACGATGGGCGTACAAAGCAAAAGTGGGCGAAGATGGAGAAAATCGGGGAAAAGTATCCCGAAAAGTATGTGATGATCCGGAACCAGCGGGAGCTGGATGGGTTCTTGAAGAAACTTTGAACTGGTTCTCGCGCCGGTGGCGCGGGGGTAGAGCGCTTTTGCATTGGGGCTAAGTTCTCTTTTGCGTGCCAAAAGAGAACCAGAAAAACACCAGCTTCGCGCGCCGGTGCGCGGGGGTAGAGCGCTCTTTCATTAAGGCTAATGTTCTCTTTTGATGTCAAAAGAGAACCAGAAAACCACCAGCGATTTCGACGCGC
>ERZ826396.498-NODE-498-length-56784-cov-4.035943_pt1 | contig 56784 bp, 61 predicted proteins | sample MGYA00519926_ERZ826396 | MGnify/ENA primary metagenome ERZ826396 (study PRJEB31778, sample SAMEA3449230) | human gut metagenome | biome: human gut; feature: human-associated habitat; material: faeces | place: United Kingdom | collected 2010/2012 ... | reverse complement strand
AGCGTGAGATTCACATCGGAGAGGGCTATCTTGCTGCCGTAATACTTGGTGAGATGTTCACATTTTATCAGATCACTCATTTTTCTCCTCCTCCATCAATGCTTTGATCAGATCTATAATTTCCTGAAAGTCAAATCCAAACCCCTTCATTTTGTGAAGAAATTCCTGAATCTGCATATGAGCCAGTTCTCTTTTCAGATTCTGGATCAGGGCGGTGTCTTCTGTGATGAAGCGGCCGCTGGTTCTCTGAGAGTACACCAGACCGCTGCGTTCCAGTTCCGAGAGGGCCTTTTGCATGGTGTTGGGATTGACTGCTGCTTCGGCGGCCAGATCCCGCACGGAAGGTAGTTTCTCTCCCGGCTGATAGCGCCCTGTGATAATGTCCAGCTGGATCCGTTCCATGAGCTGGGAAAAAATAGGACGTTCAGAACTTAAATTCCATGGCATCTGAAACTCTCCTTTCTGTACTATTGTACTAAGTGATTAATACAATAATACATCTAGTAAGAAACGAGGAGGGAATAAAAGTGTTTTGGAAATTATGTAAACATGAATTAAAATGTTCATATCGAGGTTTTCTTATTTTATATGCAATCACATTATTATTGGCGGTGATGATCAATCCAAGTATAGATTCAATGTTTGTGGTAACATTAACATTGATTTATGGATTGCTGCTATGTGTTATCCTAATCATGTCGATGTATGTCATCATTAAAAATTATCATACATCCATGTTTGCCAAACCGGCATATTTAACCCATACACTACCGGTATCTACGACAAAGCTGTTAATTGTAAAAATTTTGGTAGGGCTTATTTGGTTTGCACTATCCTATGGTGTTATCCTTGCCTCCATTATTGTCATTGGTTTATCTGTCGACAATTTCGATCTACAGCTCCTTTTTAAGGCATTTTCGCATATCCATATTTCATGGGGAGCAATCTTATATGCGGTATACACTGTGCTAGGTGTTGTGGAAAGTATTACCTTATTATATCTTGTAATTGATATTACTCATACGACACATATCCAACGTTTCCGTGTCCCTATTGCTATTGTGCTGTTTTTAATTATTTCTTGGGTATCATCGGAGATTATGAACATGTTCATCAATCCCGGACAAGGCTCTTTATTACAAATGGTCACAAGCAATGCAATGATAGGACAAAATATAAATACGACATTGTTAACAGATATGACGAAATTACTCATTTTATGTGGCTGGGAATTATTGTTAGTTTGTTTGTATTTCTTCTCAGGTAAGTATTTGATAGATCATAAAATAGAGGTAGAATGATGAAGGATCTTAAGGAAAAAGTACTTATTATTGCGTTGATTCTGCTATTTTCCTTTTGGTATTTGTATACCGGATATCTGGTCTTTGATTATTTTACGATCGGATGGCCATTTTATCTGATTGGTATCCTCATTTTGCTGATTATTATAGCAGCATGTCTGCATACAGTAAAACGTATGAAAAATGGTGAGTACTAAGAAGGAGTGATCTTGATGGACTTTGATACAAATCTACCAATTTATTTACAAATTATGACCGAAATAAAACGATTGATCATAACAGGAACTTATAAACCATCACAAAAAATTCCTTCTGTACGTGAATTGGCAATTGATTATGGTGTAAATCCAAATACGGTACAAAGAGCGTTAAGTGAACTTGAACGCGAAGGACTCGTGGCAAGCGAACGAACGAGTGGGCGTTTTATATGTGATGATATTGAACGTATACAAAAATTAAGAGTAACAATGATGAAAGAGAAAACAGATCAATTTCTAAGAGAAATACATGAATATGGATTTGATGAAGAGGAATTGATGGAAACGATAAGGGAGCGATTACAAAATGGAAAATCTTGTTGAGATTTGCGGATTAAATAAAGCATATGGTAATAAGCCGGCATTACATGATATAGATATATTTTTACAGCCCGGACAGATTGTTGGTTTGTTAGGACCAAATGGCAGTGGTAAAACAACTCTGATCAAAATATTGACGGGATTGTTAAAGGATTATAGTGGTGTTGTAAAAATCAATGGAAAAGCGATTGGCACGGAAACGAAAGCAATCGTATCTTATTTACCTGATGAACCTTATTTCTCAGATTGGATGAAGGTTAAGGATGCATTATCAATTTTTATGGATATGTATGCTGATTTTGATTATGCGAAATGTCTGGAAATTATGAAAAAGTTCCAGATTGAGGAAAATGTGCGGATTAAAACGATGTCAAAAGGAACAAAAGAGAAGTTTCAACTGGCTTTGGTCATGAGCCGCAAAGCTAAGCTGATTATCTTAGATGAACCAATTGGTGGTGTTGATCCTGCGGCAGAAGTGATCTTAGATACGATATTGGAAAATTATTCACCTGAGCAGACCATTTTAATTGCCACACATTTGATTGCTGATATTGAACGAATTTTCAGTAATGTTATTTTCATTAAGAAAGGTAAAATTGTTTTGAATAAAGAAGTAGAAGAAATTCGTCAGGAAAGCAACAAGTCGATAGATGAATTATTCCGTGAGGAATTTCGTTATGAATAAGGCAAAAAAATAACTGTTTTAGCATAATAATGACGTATAGAATCATTCATTAGGAATGAGGATATACGTTTTTTTGTTATGTGATGGATGTAGTGGACTAGACGAAAATAGCTTAGGCTATTTAGATGGTACATTTTCATGTAGTAAATACGACAGGAACAGACTCATGCCAATCGTAAAAGATATTTCTAATAAAGTAGAAACGCCTCCATTTAATAAAAAAAGCAAACTGTCAAATACAACAAGGGTAAAATATTTAGGAAAAGCTTTCCTAAAAAAGCGATAATCTTTTTTAAATGTATCGAAAAGAAAATGAAAGAATAACAGGACATAGCCAATGGTTGACCACATAGCAAGCCGTGTATGCCATTTGGATAATTGAGGATATTGCATAGGATCATAGGGAAGACAGACAGATATGATCATGATGATACAGACAACACCTAAGCAAAACTTACCCAAAGATGATGAATAGCGGAACGCTTGCATGAGCTTCAATGTATACCAGAAAAAATAGGCGGCAGCGCTGCTTGCCCATATTATTAAATATACAGGATGATGTAATGTATTTCCAAGGTAAGATAAGTTTTCTGTTAGGGGAGCACAGTACCATAAGGTTCCCAGATTTATTATACAAATCAAAACAATGGCAATGTACTGTATGAATTGATTCCTATCCTTCATGGCAACTCTCCTTTTCTAATGTCATTATTATACACAAAAATCAAGTAGATAAAAAGAGATCATTCATTATGACGTGGATGATGATTTGACCGTATTTGTTATCAGTTTATACCAAATAAAAATAAAAAAATGAAAAAATCATTAAAAATTACGTTTTTTTGATTTTAAAACGTATATACAAGGTGAAGGGGGATAGAGCAATGAATGATAAGCTGAAAAAGATGGAAAAACGTGAAGATGGTTTTTTAGAAGTTCAGTTGAAACGTCTGGCTGATTTTGATGACTATCTGTTTCAGAAAATGCATGAGGATGCAAGCTGTTTACTTTGTATACGTGATTACCGAAGTAAAAGCCGTTTGTATTATGATCTAAAGGGACATCTCACATTACGTTCTTATTTACAGCAACATGCTTTTGAAAAGGGAGAATTTCTTGCTTTTTTGCTTTTCATTTTAGAAGATATGGTTCGTGTCAATGCCAGCAAACCCATCTGTTTAGATGTAGAATATATTTTTTTATCAGCTGATGGAAAGCATTTAAAATTTCTTGTTTTGCCATTACAAGAAGATGGTTGGTTATTTCAAAAAGAGGAAGTAAAAGCCTTTGTTAAACAGTTGTTGAGTGCGGTACATACGAATGAAGATTATGAAACAGCTGGATTATTGGTTCAAATATTAAAACAAAAAGAATTCACATTGCCTGTCTTGTTACAACAATTGCATGCATTACAGGAACAAACGATGGCAAAGTTAACTTGGTGGCAGCGCATATGGCATAAAGAGAAGGAGGCTTATTATGTAAGAGATCTACCTAATGTACAAGTTTATCCCAGTATTCTGCCGGAAATTTCCATTGAGGAAGAAAGGCTGTACTATGGGACACAACAAAAGATGAAAGAAGAAGATACATCTGACAAAGCTTCGAATAAGGTTAAAATAAAAAAGAGGAAACGCAGACAGGGAAAGAAAGATCAAAATTCAAATAGTGATGCTATACGAGCAGCTATGGAGGATAAAGAAAAGGTAATAGAAAAGGCAGAAGATCAAAGTAACAGAAGATTGGATAAAGTGGATATTCCAAGCTTTCCAAATGAGTTTGCGCATAATCATCAAGTGAAAGAAGAAGCATATTCGACAATAGACAAGAGAGAGGACAGCTATGCGCAAACTGTGGTTTTATTTGAAGAAACAATACCTTATTTGGAAAATGTGGATAGTCATGAGCGAATTATCTTAATCAAAGAACCTTTTACGATAGGAAGAAGCCCGGATAATGATCTTTGTTTACAGGCGTTGGAAGTATCAGCGTATCATGCGGCGATGGAAAGTTCGCAAAACCTTTTAAAAGATTTGCATTCCTCTAATGGAACCTTTGTGAATGGGGAAAAGATTCATGAACAAAGGCTACAGGATGGTGATAAAATCGCTTTTGCGAATCAGTGCTTTTATTATCATAGCAAGGTTTCTTCATGAATAGGCAAACAGCAGAGTTATTGTGTTTACATAGCTCATTTTGTTTATATACCAAAGAAAATGTTACCCAAATTGAATTGCTTATAAAAGAGCGTGCCAAGTATTGGCTGTATTTAGAATCAAAAGATGAACGCATACCTGTGATGGAGGTAAGCTGGGATAGTAAGCTAGGCTGGCATTGGTATGGTAATCAACAGTTTTATGATGCGAAGCAGCTTTGTGAAGGCTTTTTGAAAAGAGCACATATTCATCAATTTTATGGACAGCCAAGTTTACGTTTATTATTACAGCAATATGATACTATGCCCCAATTTCGTTATTACGCTTTATCAAATAAGCAAATTCTCATTGGTCGTGGAAAAGATTGTGAAATTCAGTATGAACAACCTTATGTATCATTTCATCATGCTTTATTGCGTTGTGAGCAAACACAATGGGTGCTTTGTGATCTGCAAAGTCGTAATGGTGTGTATGTGAATCAGCAACGTGTGAAAGAAATAAAGCTACAATGTGGCGATGTTATTCATATCATGGGGTTGCAGCTGGTATTTGGTCATGATTTTTTTATGGTGCAGATGTTAGCAGGTGTCCGCGTGCGAAATCTCTCATATTATCAATTGCCTACTGAACAAGCGTTATCTCCACAGCAATTCTGTTTAAAGGAAAGTAGTGTCCATTTTCCAAAATTTTCGATAGAGCCAATTACCATAGAACCACCGAATGACAAAGTGCCACAAAATCAGCTTCCCTTATGGCTTTCCTTAGGGCCTTCCTTAACGATGGGCATTTCATCAATTGTGATGGGGATATCAGCATGGATGCAAGCAATCATACTGAAACAATCTATATGGCAAAGTATGCCTTCTTTGATCATGGCTGCCAGTATGGCGCTTTCAACCATATTGTGGCCAACCATAAGTCGTTCCTTTGAAAAACGACAACAACTACAAAAACAACGACAATATGAAACCGTGTATTTGTCCTATTTAGAAAAAAAACAAAAGTGTATAGAGGATCAGGTCAGTGCTAAAATTGCTTATATGATAAAGCAAAAACAGCTTTGGTTATTAGGAAATGAAAAGCTGCAAGAGCAGGCGCATCCAATATGGTTTCTAACAAAGCAAGCGAACGGCTTTTTAGATGTCTTGTTAGGGGAAACTAGGATGAGCTTGCAAGTGCCTTTGAACTATCAACAACAAGAGTTGTCGCTGTATGAGACATCTATAACAAAAGCGTTTTTTCGTTTTATTGAGCAAGCTACGCTACAGCTTCAACAGACGATTATGCATTCTTTTGGTGAGCACCGTAGTCTAGCCATTTGGGGTGAAGAGAGTTTATGGATGAGCTTGCAATTGGTATTGCAACTATGTCTGACGCACTCACCAAAACAATTAAAACTTTTTTTAATTGGCGATGAATATCTGACACGAGCGTGGCATTTACGTTTTTTACCTCATGTTTTCTTAGATCAACAACGTTTACTCATAACTGACCGCCAGTCGGTATCCTATTTATTAAATAGCCTGCAAAAGTTACAACAACAGAATATTACATGCCTTTTGGTTTATTTTACATCTTCTAAGATGTCCTATCTTCCCATTGATGAATGCATAAAGCAATATGCATTTCTACATGTTTTACAACAAGCAAAGGAAAAAACTTTTTTAGCATCGGCTATGGAAACACTTTGTTATGTGCCTCGGCGTGATTTGGCATATCTTCAGCAAGCTGGTGAAAGCATATCTTTTCATCCTTTTCCATGTGCAGATGATGTCATAAAAAATAATTTTCAAGTTATCGGCAGCTATACCAAAATGTCTTGTGTAACAAGTACGAAATTGTCGTTTCTGTCTATGTATCATTGTGGGAATGTATCGCAACTAGATGTATTACATCGTTGGAAACAAAGAAAGCAAAAACGTTCTTTAGCTGTCATTGTGGGAAAAGATCAACATGGTGAAATGGTGTATTTAGACGCCCATGAAAGCCGCCATGGACCACATGGTTTGATTGCCGGCATGACGGGATCAGGGAAAAGTGAATTTTTAATGACATATATATTGTCATTATGTGTTTGTTATAGCTGCGAAGAAGTGAGTTTTGTATTGATAGATTACAAAGGTGGGATGATGGCAAACGCATTTGCTAATGTCCCACATATCGCATATTGTATGACGAATCTAGAAGAAGGGAATATGTATCGCTTTATGCAGGCGCTAGATGCGGAATTGAAATATCGTCAGCAGTTGTTTCAAGATACTAAAAGACAGCTTGATGTGGCTACGGTAGATATGGATGCTTATCAACACTATTATCGTGAAGCTCTTGTAAAAAAACCTTTGGCACATCTGTTTCTGATTGCTGATGAATTTGCTGAATTGAAAACTCAACAGCCACAATTCATGGAACAATTAAAACAAGCAGCGCGCATCGGTCGAAGTTTAGGCATTCATTTGGTATTGGCTACGCAGAAACCATATGGCATCATCGATGATCAAATATGGAGCAATGCGCGTTTTCATATATGTTTAAAGGTGCAGGATAAAAGCGATAGTATGGATATGTTAAAAAAAGAGGATGCATGTAATCTTCAACAGGCCGGTGAATTTTATATGCAGGTGGGAAATGATGAGCTATATTTGCAAGGAATAAGCAGTTGGACGCAAGCTCCGTATCATCCGGAAACAACATATCAAAAACCTTTAGCACAGGATATTTGCTTATATAACGATCAATTTGAAATCATCCATAAGCAACAGTTAAAAAAGCAGGAAGCATCCTTGCATACCCAGCTGGATGTTATTTGTCATTATCTACAACAACAAAGCGAAGTAGCAGATGATCAGCGCCCGTTCTTTTTGCATGCTCCATTACCGTTTAAGGTACAAGAATGTTTATGTACAGAAAGTGAGCCTTGTTTGGGAATGGCGGATGATATCAGCAAGCGTCAGCAATTTCCATTTCTATTTCCTATTGTGAACATGACACATGCATTGGTTGTGGGAAAGCAAGGGAGTGGGAAAACGATATTTATTGAGAAATTCTTATGGGAATGCGCGAGAATTGCATACAGGGAGCTATCGGCAATTTATGTTTTGGATGGTTTTGCCACCAAGTTAAAGGTTTTGCAACAATTAGATATAGTTGCGAATGTGATGTGTATGAAAGATAACGAATATGTGGAAAGTTTATTTTATCAGCTGCAACATGAAACCTTATGGCAGGATGATACAAAGCATATATTGCTTATCATTCATGGCTATGAGCAATGGAAGGAAAGCTATCCGCAACTGGATGATGTATTAACTTCCATATTTTTAAAAACGCCTTTTGTGCATATCTTCATGAGTGTTACTGCAATCGCTTTATTACCTTATCGTCTTCTTACTTATTTCGCGCAACGTTATGTTTTGCAACTGCCGGATTCAAGTGAGTATGCCTGTTTATTAGAAGATACTTCGTTGCGGCCTATGGCACAAAAAGGCAGTGGTCTTTTTATCAGGCAACAGCGCGTGATGCTATTTCAAATTTATCCATATGCAAACAGTATACAAGAACAATTGCTGCTTGCCCAAACACAGGGACAAAGTGTATATGCTGTTCCTATCCTTCCTAAACATATATCAGCGCAATACCGTAGTGATGCTTTGTTTTTAGGAAAAGATATAGAAAGTAAAGAAGATTGTTGGTTAATGCTCGATTCATGTTCCTATCTTTTCATATGTCAGGCTTTTCAATATGCAAATGCGTTTATCGCTTATCTTAATGAATGGAAACAACGTTTCCCAAGTTATGCCCAACACTTATCGCTGTATCAAGGTACATCTTCCTTACCGCAACAAGGAAACCAGCGCATACCAGTATTACTACAAAATCTTACAACACTTAGCGAGCTGCAATTGTTGCCGTGGTATGTGCAGGCTTTGTATGAAGGGGATATTTTGTGGATTGGAAAAGGATTGCAGGAAGCAGCATCAATATTGAAACTGCCTATGGCATGTATGGATAAAGAATTACAGGAGCACGAAGCTTTATGGTATCGAAAGGGGGAAATACGATGGATACGTGTATGGGAGGACGATCAACATGGATGAAAGAATTTTGGTGGAGACGTGCCTACCAGTCGTGCAAATGCGTTTTGATGCAGGTCTGGCATCTTCTTTGACGATTCAACAGGCGATGCAGCTTTTATATGAAGCAGCGATGCAACAGGTAGAGAAAGGAGTATGGATACCAAAGCCAATCTTGTTGTATAACGCTAGCAATAACTGTGTGCTTAGAAAGGATAGCACAATAAAAGAGGCAAGGATCCAAAGCGGTGATTGTATATATTTATTTTAGGAGGTAGTTCATCATGAGTGTAAAAATTAATGTAGATCCAGCACGACTAGAGGCAAGCGCTTCTCACATAGAACAGATGTATATGAATTATGAACGTGAATATCGTCGTTTATTTCAAGATGTTCAAACGATGGGAAATAATTGGCAAGGGAAGGATAATCAGGCATTTGTTCAGCAAATTAATGGCTTTGCGAAAGACTTTGCCTCAATGCGAAATTTGATGAAGGAGTATGCAGAATTTTTAAAAGCATCGGCTAGGGCATATCGCAATACACAGAATGAACGTGCACAACAAGCACGGCATCTAATAAATTAGGAGGGCGTACACATGGATACTTTAACAATCACGCTGGCACAAGTTCAAGGCTGTGCCGCTGCCATCCGTACTCAAAATCAGAAATTGAATCATTGTTTGCAAGATATTAGTATGACAATGAATCAGTTGGCTGCTTATTGGCAGAGTCCGGCATCAGAAACTTTGCGAACGAGATTTCACAGTTTACTCCCCGTTTTTGATAACTATCGAAGTGTTGTAGAATCTTATGCCCGTTTTCTCGATCAGACGGTAGATACCTATCATACACTGGAACAGCAGCTACAGGCCGGAGCAGATCAATTTCGTTAAATGAATGCATACAGCTATGCTTATGAATTACATTTGACGCAATGTGAACAACTGCTGAATCAGGTGACTGTCATTTTGCAGACAGTTGAAGATAATAATGAAAATTCGCTTTTATTGCAAGTGATTCGTTCTATGTTAAAAGAACTGCAACAGCAAAGAAGGTGGCTGCAGATATAAAAAATAGTAAAATATTTGCCATTTAACATGCATTGACATGTATTAATACTGGAAGGCTGAAAGATGCTGAGCTATTGCTGCAGACACTTCCTTTGTCACAACTGTATCAGGATTTACAAAAACTGCAAAAGGTAACTAGTGATGTTATTCAACCTCATGTGTTGTCACAGTTATCACGATCACTTTCACTTTTACAAACAAAACAGCAACAACTTTGTACACACTTAAAAACGAGTGCAACAGCTTATGAAAATATGGAATCGTCATTGAGCAGTAAAGCAAAGGCGATAAGTGATCATTTGCAATATCAAATATACACGATGGATCATTCTATGCGCTGGCATACGTCTTTTCGCAAAGATAAATCCTTGTTTAGTTATTTGCAAAATGGTGTCTGTGCAGGGATTTATGCTGGACTGGATGTTGTGAAATTTTCTGTGGGATTTCATGAAACGTATGCGCAAGGAAATTTATCAACGAGTGTTGGAAGTGCCAGTGTCAGTGGAGATGCTAAGTTTTCATTGTATGATAATCAAGGTTTCTCTCCTTCACTAACCGTCAGCTTGGTGGCAAAAGCAGCCCTGGCACAGGCAGTTGCCGATATTCATTTAGGTAATTCTTATGTGTACGCGGATGGTGAAGCAAGTGTGGGTGTTGGTGTTGTTAAGGCGGAAGGGACAGCTGTCTTAAATAAAGAAGAGCTTACCTTAAAGGGTGAAGTTGGTGCAGCAGCAGTACAAGGTGAAGTGAAAGGCAGCATAACGATTTTGGGCGTGAGCATAACAGCAACTGGCACTGGTGAATTAGGTGCTATCGGAGCAGGAGCTGAGTTTTCCAGTAAAAAAGGAGAATTTTCATTTGGAGCAAAAGGCAGTTTGTTAGCTGGTCTGGGTTTCCGTGTAAAAGTAAATTACTGATCGATAAGGCAATAAAGGAGTACATATGAATAAAACGAATCTACAGGAATTACTGCCGTTGGGCAGTATCGTCACTTTAAAAAAGGGGACGAAAAAAATCATGATATGCGGTCGTATCCAAGAGGAAGCCACCACGAAAAAAATTTATGATTATGCGGCATGTTACTATCCGGAAGGTATTTTAAATCCACATGAGCTATTTTTATTTCAACACGAAGATGTAGAATTCGTGTATTTTGTGGGAATGCAGGATAGTGAAGAATTCAGCTTTCGCGATTTCCTGATAGGCAAATTGAAAGAAAAAGGGATGCTGGAAACATAAAAAAGGGTTCTATATGCCATCATATAGAACCTATTATAGTACACATATCAAAATATTTCACAGCAGTATGCATGAACAGTATTATTTCCATATCTGAGTTGCGAAGGAGCAAATAGTTAAAAAAGAAACAGCTGCTCTAGAATAACGAACTTTGCGACTACCTTGTAAAATGATTTCAGATAGTGCACAATACTTATCAACAGCTTGCAGAAGCCATCCTTCTTTTGTTTTAGGCATATGAAGGGTCATTGGCCACATATGATGAACAATGGCATCTTCTATCACAGGATTGATTGAGCAGGCTTTCTTAGCATTTTCTAAAGCAATTAAAGGATGAATTGCACAATGTCTGCCTTCCATGGGACGATTGTTCTTAGTTCGCCAGTCATAAAAATATAAATCATGTAGTAAGCCGGCACGTGCGATACTGTAGGTGTCTAAACGAAATTTTCGTGCGAATAAGAAAGAATAATAAGAAACATTCAGAGAATGTTGAAATCGTGAAGTATCCATATGCTGAGAAAAGGCTTTTAATTCCTGTACATCGTCAACCTCAATTAAATCTTGTATACAACTGACAAATTCTTTTGCCAGTAAGTCGTTATCGCTTGTTAGATCTACTCTGGAAAATATTGCTTTCTGCATGCCATTACCACCTTTTTTCTGATATATAATCAATGTATCATATTCTGTGTAAAAAATCATGTGAGAAATTTGTGAATTCATCCTATAGGCAAAATAATGAAAATAAGGTATGATGAATAGCAGAGAAAATGGAAAAGAGGAAGCATGATGTTAGAATTTGAAAAGAAAATTGTCCATGTTTTGGATTGTGAACACAATACGTGTATCCTATCAGAAGGATGTATGAAAAAAGAAGACGATGTGATAGCAAAGATGTTGAGTAGCAAGGCAGAAAAAGTATTCCATAGTGCCTCTCGTAAAAGGGGCGTTTTTCGCGAAACGAGTTATGTGAAAGAGCTGCTTGTGAAATTAAAAGATCATAGTATCACATTTGAAACCTTTTCGCAGAAATTGGCACAGTATGTATTTGATAAAAAGATGGAGCATGCCCAATACTATGTTAGTGATTTTATTGTGGCTTTATTATTAAAGGATGAACGTCGTTATGTATTGGTGCTCGATAATGCCTGTACACAAGGTATTACTCATACGGTTCAAAATGAGGAAGATTCCATAATTACAGAAATTATACCTTTCAAAGTATTGATTAGTTCTACGTTAACAGCAAAAGATCGCGCATTTCTTATAGAACTATCCGATGAAAGTCTGTGTTGTGTGGAAAATAAGGTAGAGATTGAAGGTGAAAAGGTAAATTTTTATGCGGAGGTCATTTTACAAAGTACGACAATGCCTTCGTATAAAGAAAGTGTGAAAAGCATCACCAAGTTAACAGAAGAAATGAGTGATAAGTATGAAATGGATGAAGTTGATATTGTTCCGAAAATGAAGAGCATGTTGGTAGATAACATCGAAAATAGTAAGCCGATTCAAATTGATGAAATAGCAGAAGAATTATTTGCAGAAAAACCACTTGCTAAAGCTGAGTTTAAAGAAGAGTTGAAGAAACAGGGGGTGCCGACTGCCATTGAGGTGGAATATGTAAAGCCGACTCGCTCAGATAAAGTACAGAAGATTAAAACAGATAAAGGAATTGAAATTATCATACCTGTGGACTATATGAATACGAAAGAATTTGTCGAATTCAAAAATCAGCCCGATGGAACCATATCCATCCAGTTAAAGAATATCACTCATATAACCAGCAAGTGATTTCTTATATTTCCAATAATTTACATTGATTTTCAGAAACTGATGGTAAATCAGTTTCTTTTTTTGGTGAAATGTGTCATAATAAAAAAACAAAGAGCGTCAAAACTGACTTTCTTTGTATGCATGCATATACTATTGTAGAGAAGGAGGTACTTGTATGTTTCATCAGCTTATAGAATATAGTATGGAAAGGGTTGGATTGCGATGTACAGATGACCTGCTTCTGAAACGATGTTGTTGCGAAAGAGATGTATAAGAAAAACATATCGTAAAACAATAGGAGGAAAATAACGTTTATGAAAGAAACGCTGAAATTAATTGGCAATACGCCATTATATCGTATAGAAAATACCAATATTTATGTAAAATTAGAGAAATTTAACGCTGCTGGAAGTATTAAAGATCGTGCTGTCTTAGGAATGTTGAAAAAGGCTATGGAAAAAGGCACGATAAAAAAAGACAGTGTTTTGATTGAAGCTACCAGTGGCAATACCGGGATTGCTTTAGCCATGTTAGGAGCAATTTATCATTTGCCAGTCATTATCATTATGCCAGAAACTATGAGTATGGAACGACGTAAACTCATTCAGGCATATGGAGCGGAATTGATTTTAACCGAAGGTGCAAAAGGAATGCAGGGATCATTAGATGCATTGGCAAGCTTACAGAAAGAACATCCTAACTACATCACTTTATCACAGTTTGATAATCCGGATAATCCCCAGTTTCATTATGAAACTACGGGCAAGGAAATCCTGGAGCAATTACCGGATGTGGATATTTTTGTAGCCGGCATTGGAACCGGCGGCACGTTTACAGGAGTTGCTCGTCGTTTAAAGGAAGCTAATCCAAATATTCGCTGTGTAGCCGGAGAACCCAAAGACAGTGCTATCATCAGTGGGCATCAGCCAGGACCTCATAAAATTCAAGGAATTGGCGCAAATTTTATCCCTGCTAATTTCGATAAAGAATTAGCAGATGATGTGATGTTGATCAGCAATGAAGAAGCAATTGAAGAAACCAAAAACTTTGCGCGTACCACTGGTATACTCGTTGGTATCAGCAGTGGTGGCAACATTGCTTTAGCAAAACGATTAGCTGCCTATTATCCAAATAAAAAGATTGTTACGATCGCACCGGATGGCGGAGAGAAATATCTTTCCGTATTGGATTTTGACTAATGTTTCGCGTATTAAAGGATATCAATCATAACTTAAATCGCTCATTGGAAAATGATCCGGCTGCTCATTCTAAATTAGAGGTGCTGTTGTTATACCCGCATATCAAAGCCTTGGCATTTCATCGGGTATCGCATTTTCTATATCGGCATCATCTGTTTTTCCTTGCTCGCTTTAATTCCAACATTGCCCGTTTTTGGACCGGTATTGAGATTCATCCGGGGGCAACAATTGGTCGTGGTTTATTGATCGATCATGGAATTGGTGTAGTCATTGGAGAAACTGCCATAATTGGTGATGATTGCCATATTTATCATGGTGTCACCTTAGGTGGTACAGGGAAAGAGCATGCTAAGCGACATCCTACATTGGGGAATCATGTTATGATTGGAGCAGGTGCAAAATGTTTAGGAAACATTACGATTGGTGATCATGCGAAAGTCGGTGCAAACGCCGTGGTCATTACGGATGTTCCAGCGGAAACAACTTTTATCGGGTTAGCCGCAAAAGATAAACGACAAAAGCACAGGTGTACGCCGGAAGGCTTTATCGAATAAATATAAGTGTTATCGTAAAAGCATCTTAGAAAAGGAATCCCTCATTTGCCTTAAGCAAATAAAGAGATTTCTTTTTTTATTATGAACTGATAAACCCTTGTTTCTGGTAATTGTATTTTGTTTCTGCATTTTGCTTTAATATTTTGCTTCAGTATCGTGTTTTCATTGCATGATGATTTAGGAGATGATTTTCTATTGCGGTAAGACTGCTTGACATAGTATCTATGTTCTGTTAAACTATATCTGTAATGGATATATCCATTTGCGATATAATAGGAGTTGATATGTGTGTCAAAACAGGCAACGCAGGAAAATGAACAGCTGACAGATGCAATGTTTTATATATTATTGGCTTTGTTAGAGGAACGTTATGGTTATGTCATCATGAAATATATTGAAGAATTAAGTGATGGCATGATGCAGATGGGGCCGGGAACATTATATACGCTGTTGAAAAAACTGACGAAATTGCAATGGATCCAGCAGCTTACAAGTGATAGCCGCACCAAGACTTACCTCATTACACAAGAAGGAAAACGTATTTTATGCCAAGAAGTGAAACGGCGTGAGCGTATGGTGGAAGATGCTAATAAGGCTTTAAAGAAGGGGATTGTATGAAGGAAAAAAGAAAAACGAAACAAATATTATGCGGAGGTTTAGCCTTTTGTGGAGAAGAAGAGATGGAAATGCTGCATGCATATGCCCTGGATGGTTGGATTTTTAGAAAGTTCAGTGGTTTATCTTATGTTTTATATAAAGAAGAACCACAAGATCTTATTTTCAGCTATGATCTAAATAAGGTGAAGAAAGAAGACGCGCAAGAATATCTAGATCTTTTTGCGGCAGCAGGATGGGAACAAATTACCTGTAACTCCTCTAGTACATGGTTTTTTATGGCAAAGCAAGGAACGCCTCCCTTACACAGTGATCATGCGACATTGAGTGAAGAATATACCGGTATCGGTAAAACTGCAAAATATCTATTGTTGGTATTAGCGTTTGTTAGCTTGTTTAGCTTTTTCTTGATTAAACAGGCTGCCATATTTATGTATCTATTTGCTTTTGGCTGTGGATGTATAGGAGGTTTATTGATGCTTTTGATCGGTACGCAGTTTCGCAAACATAAGCGAAAGTTATGCATTACGATGTGGAGCTTTCAACGCAGTATGTGTTATTGTGTAGGCAGTCTGTTCATTATGCTTAGTATGCCGTTCCTATCAGATATCGTTCCCTCTTTGCATATCCTATGGCGCTTTCTTCGCCTTGGAGCATGGATGCTTTTCATCGCCACTCTGTTTTCTATGTATTGGCGATATCCGTTGTATCGCGATCACAAGGAACAATATTTGTTTAAGAAATAAGAAAAAGGAAAATGAAAAAAGGAGAAAACTATGATCGAAGTAAAACATTTAACAAAAACGTATGGGAAGTTTAAGGCTGTCGATGATATTAGTTTATTGGCAAAAGATGGTGAGATAACGGTACTGTTAGGTCCTAATGGAGCTGGGAAATCTACCACGATCAAAAGTATTGCGAATTTATTACGTTATCAAGGTGAAATTAAGATTGGCGGATATGCCAATGATACCCTGGAAGCAAAACGCATTTTCGGTTATATTCCAGAAACGCCAGTACTTTATGATCTATTAACGATAGATGAACATGTAGAGTTTATTGGAAAGGCTTATCGTTGTGAGCATTATCAAGAAAGAGCAGAACACTACATCACGATGTTTGATTTATCATCAAAACGTAAAAAGTTGGTAAAGGAACTAAGTAAGGGCATGCGTCAAAAGGTAAGTATGCTGCTGGCTTTATTGATTGCGCCCAAGGCGTTATTAGTGGATGAGCCAATGGTTGGTTTAGATCCTGCCAGTATAGAGGAAACTTTGCAGTTATTCCAACAGCTTAAAGAAGAAGGAGTTGCTATCTTAATATCTACGCATATCATAGATGTCATCGATGCCATATGGGATGAAGCCTACATCATGAATAAGGGGCATATTGTTGCCCATGTACGTAAGGAAGGGTTACAGGAGCAAACCTTAAAAGAATTGTTTTTTACTTCTACGCAGCATGAAGTGGGGGAGGCGTCATGAAAGTATTAGGAAAGTTGTATTTATTAAAATTAAAAGGTACGATACGAAATATTTTTTCAAAACCTTCCAGCGCAATCTTTACGATTATAATGATTTTGCTTTATGGTGCCTTGATTGTGATGGCGTTGTCACATCCAGAAATTACGATGTCAGTAGGAAATCTTCAGGATGTTTCCATGGTGATTTTGGTGAATATCGGATTTAGTGCCTTGATGGTAACAACGATGATGATGCAGAAAAAGATGGCTCTATTCACGGAAGATGATGCTTTTTACTTATTTACTGCACCATTTAAACGCAGTGCCATCATGCAGTATTTGATGGTTAGTGTAGTAGTTTCGGCATTATTATTTGGCGCGATTAATCTATTTATGATCGTGATGTTGGGAAATCACATTGCGTTTGATGGCGGCTTTCTGCTTTTGGTCTTTTTGACGCAATCACTTTTATATTTCTTTTTTCTGACCACCCAATATTACTTGTATTTAAGAGGATTAGAAAATGCAAAAATGAAAAAGCTGATACGTATCATTCCGCTAGCATGTCTATCCTTAGTTGCCATGATATTCCTTGTTGTTTTAGTAGCAAATGATTTTGATGTTACGAAAAGTGGTATGGAATTTGTCGCAGGTACACCATTTCATTTAGTACCTGTATTTGGCTGGGTAAAACTGATTTTAGTTTCCTATGTTGCCCATGATTTTTACAAAATGCTGCTTGGCAGCGTATTGTTGATAGGTGCATGTATCGTGATTTTCTTATGCATGTCTTGTTATCGCAAGGATTTTGTCGAAGATGTTATGGCGGATGCTCAGGCTTTCAGCAAGCGTTATAAAGCCATAAAAGAAGGCAAGAGTGATTCTTTTGCGGATCGTAAGGTTAAAGACGTCCAATTTGCTTTTCAAGAAGGGGCGAAAGCTATTTTTTCAAAAAATATGTTGTTAATGCGGAAAACGAATGATTTTATTCGTATGCAGGATGTCATGTTTGTGGGGATTTATTTAGTTATAACGCTCATCATGGGCCTAGGCTTTAGCTTTTATTGCTATATGTTGATCTTTTGGATGTTTTCCATGATTCAAAATAGTGATTTTATGCGGGATATGAAAAATTATCAGATATATCTGATTCCGGATGCCCCATTAAAGAAACTATGGTATGTCATGCTTCCTACTATCTTTAAGACCTTCCTTGTCTTGTTAATCGCTATCGTAAGTGCTTATATCCTTTTGCAGCCGGATTTCAAAGAGGCATTGCAATATTTTGTTATGCTGAGTGGCTATGCTTTCTTATTTCTTGCCACGACCGTTTTATCTTTACGTATTTTAAAAAGTCGTAACAATGTAATGATGGAAAATATGTTGCGCATGCTTTTAATGATCTTAGCAGCGATTCCATCTACCGGGGTACTGATTTATATGATATCACAAAATACATTGACAACAGCAATGATGAATAGCATAACGATCTACAATCTGCTCATTAATTTTGTGCTTTCCGGTATTATCCTATATGGTTGTCGTAATATGATGAATGGAAATGAACTCAGTAGTGATTAAGCATACATGTATTGCTTCCAGATGTAGATGAAGATGTAAAAAGATTGAAAAATTCCGCTGGTCCAGGGAGTTTTTCTTTTGCTTTTGGCGGTTTTATGATATAGTATGGTACAGTGAAGTAAAAGAGGTAGGCTATTATGTGGAAATATGAATGTAAACGACATTTACTGTATATGACAACAGGCGTTATCATCGGCGCGCTCGTATTTGGGGCATTAGGTTGGCAAAGAGAAGGTTTACTTGCCACTTTAGAAATGGTGACAAGCGATAAAGCAATCTTACAGGATCCAATGACTCCTTACCTTATGGGAGCATTGGCAATTGGTGGATTGGTGAATGGTTTAATGTTAATGTTTCAGCTGATGCAGCGCTTTAATATTAATTATTTTATCTTTATGATGATTTTCTTTTTGGCAAGTGAGCTAATTATTTTAGCAGGCATGGTATTACTGTTACCGGCATTTGTCGTATGTATCTATGGCTGGCTGACCGTGCCGAATCGTGGTAAAAAGCGCATGCTAGATAAGAATACCGTAACCAGTGTACAAGAGGTAGAACGTGTATATCGCCTGCATCATCATTATGATGAAACCTGCGAAATTTATGGGAAAAATGCATGGAATATTATGCTTCGTGTGAATATCTTATATTTCAGTGGAATCTTAGCTTTATTTCTTGTATTGATGTATGTAGAAGATTTATTTATTGTTATGGCGGCTGGTCTGTTGTACATGATGCTGTTTTTTCAGCTTACGAAGTATAAAAATAAGGCTTTACAGCCGATTATCGCACTATTGTATGATAAATGTGATCCTCAGGCATGTGCCAGTGCCATCTTTACGTTAGCGAAAAAAGCACATAAGAAAAAGAATTTCCCATTGACACAGCAATTGGCACAGTGCATGATCTATCTCAATGACCCTCATCTGGCCATTGATGTTTTGGTTACCAGCAATCCATCTCGTAATGGGTTTGTATATCCTTATCATACGTTGATGGCATATGCTTATTATCAACTTGGTGATGAAAGTATGGTAAAACATCACTTGCAGGAATGTGAGAAAAGTAAAAAAGGCAATATGGCAGGTCCTATGAACATGTTTGCCCAGCAGGCATTGGCAAGCATTCAAAATAAATTGGATCTGATGAAACAGGATTTCCGTAAGGCGAGAACTTATTATATGCAAGGATTACAAGCGCAAGCGATGCCATTTCAATTGGTAGATTCTCACTATTATTTAGGCTTGATTTCTTTTGTTGAACAGGATATGCGGGAAGCCCAAATTCATTTCCAATATGTGCAGCAACATGGCAACCGCATGTATTTTAAGGAAAAAGCGGATTCTTTTATGGAAACGATTCTCGCTTTAGAAAAAGCGAATGAAGAAGCTTATGATGAACAGGAAACTTTGTAAGAAGTTCCTGTTTTTTTTCATCTACATACGATCTTATCTTTACATAGTTTACGAGAAAACGATAAAAAATGTTTCGATGATTTAAGCATTCGTTTTCTAATAATGATGTGAAAACTATGTGAAGTCATGCAAAATGGTTGACTGTCTGAAAGATATCACTATAATAGTTAAGGTAGTTAACTATTAAGCTACTTAACTATTTTAGGAGGGATACGATGGATGAAATGGATATTGTCCGGAAAATAACACATCTTGTGTATACACATCGCCGTGATGCTGCCTTTACGGGGCAAAAACAGCCAAATGTGAAACATCGAGATATCATGATGCTGGATGCCATTATTAAAATGGGCGATTTGGTTAAAATGAGTGATATCAGTGCATATTTTCAGATAACTCCGGCGGCTGTTTCACAATGCATCAAAAACTTTGAAAAGAAGGGCTGGGTGGAACGTACCGTTCTTGAATCAGATCGTCGAAGTGTGTATGTTCGTGTCAGTGATGAAGCAAAGCAGATGGTGCAGGAAATGGAAGAGCATATGAAACAGCAACTCATTGCATTCATCGCTGAACTTGGTGAAGATGATGCAGAAGCATTTGTACGTATTTTGGAAAAAGGTTTTACGTTTTTCAAATGTGAACGCAAGAAAGAAGAAGGAAAGGAGACAGGGAAATGCTGAAATTAAGACGCTATACGAAACCGTTTCTGATGTCGATCCTCATAATCGTCGCATTGTTATTTGGACAGGCGATGTGTGAACTGGCAATGCCGGATTATATGTCTGATATCGTAAATATCGGAATTAATGCCGGTGGTATAGAAGACGGTGTTCCAGAAGCGATACGCGAAAGTGAATATCAAAAGTTAAAGGTGTTTATGGAAGAAAAAGAGCAAAAGCTCTTTGAAAAACACTATACCCTCATGACACCTGCATCCGCAAAGCAGGAAGCAAAGGATGATTACCCTGCATTAAAAAAGGAAAACGTTTATCTGTTGCAAGACATTGATGCTGATACCAGAACAGCAATCAAGCATGCATTATCTGGCTCAGAAACAATCGTGATGGGCATTGAACAAGCGGTAGATAAGATAAAAGATAAAGATGCAATGGATAGCAAAGAAGTTAGTAAAGAACAAAAGGAAATGATGGAGATGATCCAGAAACTTCCAAAAGGTGTGGATGTCTTCATGGCCATGCAGATGATGCCGCATGAAAAACTGCAGGAAATGAAGAAAGATATGAATAAAGTAATGAAGGCAATGGGGGAAAGCACAGCAGATACTGCTAATGCGCAATATGTTCGCAATGAATATAAAGCCATGGGTATGGATGTGGATGCGATACAATATCAATATTTGTTTGTGAAAGGCGGATTGATGTTATTTGTAGCATTAGGCTCTGCGGTAGCAGCGGTTGCGGTTGGCTTTTTAGCAGCGCGTGTGGCAGCAGGCTTCTCCCGTGATTTGCGTAAGGATGTTTTCCATAAGGTAGAGCATTTCTCCAGTGCAGAATTTAATAAATTTTCAACCAATACCTTAATTACGCGTACGACAAATGATATCCAGCAAATTCAGATGGTACTGGTTATGATCTTGCGTATTGTTATTTATGCGCCGATCATTGGTATTGGTGCGATTATTAAAGTAATTCAGTCCAATGCCAATATGACGTGGATCATTGCTTTGGTTATTGTGGTTATTTTAAGTATCATGATGGTGGCTTTTACGACTGTTATGCCTAAATTCAAGATTTTGCAGAAATTAATGGATGGCTTAAATTCAGTCGTTCGTGAAATGCTAGATGGTATGCCAGTCATTCGTGCTTTTAATAATCAGAAAAAGGAAGAAGAAAAATTTGAAGAAGCTAACAGTAAGATTATGAAGACAAACATGTTTACAGCACGTGCAATGTCTACCTTGATGCCATTGATCATGCTGGTTATGAACAGTGCAACCATTCTGATTGTTTGGGTTGGCGGTCATCAGATTGATTCTGGCAGCTTGCAAGTTGGTGATATGATGGCGTTCATGCAATATTCCATGCAGATTATTATGGCCTTCATGATGATTACAATGATTTCTATCATGATTCCACGTGCCAGTGTAGCGGCTGGACGTGTTTCGGAAATTTTGCATACGAAACCAAGTATCGAAGATCCACAAGCACCAAAACACTTGGCAGATGATCAGCGTGGTCGCATTGAATTCCGTAATGTATCCTTCCGTTATCCAGGTGCAGAAGAGGATGTCTTAAAAAATATCACCTTTACTGCGGAACCAGGACAGACGACGGCCTTTATTGGAAGTACAGGTTCAGGGAAATCAACGATTATTAATTTGGTGCCTCGTTTCTATGATGTGACGCAGGGTGCGATCTATGTAGATGGGGTGAATGTCAAAGATGTGACGCAGCATGAATTGCGTGATCATATTGGCTATGTGCCGCAAAAGGGTACGTTATTTACGGGTACGATCGAAAGCAATTTACGTTATGCTAAAGAAGATGCTACTGAGGAAGAATTAGCGAAGGCCGCTGAAATTGCGCAGGCTTTAGAATTTATCGAAGAAAAACCGGAACGTTATGAAACAGCGATTACACAAGGTGGAACTAATGTATCCGGAGGACAGCGTCAACGTTTATCAATTGCCAGAGCTTTAGTGAAAAAACCGGAAATTTATATTTTCGATGATACCTTCTCAGCTCTAGATTTTAAAACAGATGCTAAACTGCGCAAGGCGTTAAATATTTTATGTCAAGAAACAAAAAGCACGGTATTATTGGTAGCACAGCGTATTTCCAGTATCATGCATGCCGAACGTATCGTCGTGTTGGATAAGGGTGAAGTTGTGGGTATCGGTAATCATGAAGAATTGATGAAATCCTGTGAGGTATATCAGGAAATCGCCTATAGTCAATTGTCAAAGGAGGAATTGGGAAATGAGTAAAACAAACCGTCCTTCTGCACCAATGCGTAAAGGGCCGATGGGAGGACATCGCGGTCCTGGACGCCCGGTTGAAAAGGCTAAAAACTTTAAAGGTACGATGAAGCAGTTAATTAGCTACATGAAACCTTATTATGTAAAAATTATTATTTCTTTCATATTCGCCATCTTTTCAACGATTTTTATGGTTGTAGGTCCTAAAATCAGCGGAAAGGCTATAACCGAATTAAGCACTGGCTTTATTGCGAAAGTACGAGGAAGTGGCGCAATTAATTTTGATCGCATTTCGGAAATATTACTATTTTTAATTGGTTTATATCTGATTTCAACCTTCTGTAATTTCGTACAAGGCTGGATGATGGCAGGCGTGTCACAGAAAGTATCTTATAATCTGCGAACATCTATGTCAGAAAAAATCAATAAACTGCCATTCGCATATTTTGATAAACAATCACATGGTGAAGTATTGTCAAGATTCTCTAATGATGTTGATACGATTCAGCAGACACTAAGTCAATCTTTATCACAACTATTATCTTCAATTGTACAGCTATTTGGTTTTTTGATCATGATGCTGACCATCAGTTGGCAAATGACATTGATGGCTCTTATTGTTATTCCATTATCTTTGATTTTGGTAACAACGGTTGTAAAGCATTCACAAAAATACTTTGCCCGTCAACAAGCATCTTTAGGTAATGTCAATGGTCATATTGAAGAGATGTATAGCGGACATATGGTGATGAAAGCCTTTAATGGGGAAGAAAAAAGTATTGCCCAGTTTGAGACTTTTAATGATGAACTTTATAATTCTGCATGGAAATCACAATTTCTAAGCGGATTGATGCAGCCAATCAGTATGTTTGTAGGTAATCTGGGCTATGTCGGTGTATGTATTTTAGGTGGTTATTTGGCCATGAATGGTATTATTGAAATTGGTGATATTACTGCCTTTATTCAATATGTTCGTAGCTTTAATCAGCCAATTGCCCAACTGGCGCAGACAATGAATGTCATGCAGTCAACGGCTGCCGCAGCAGAGCGTGTATTTGAGTTTTTGGCCGAAGAGGAAGAAGGAGGGGAGACCAAGACACCGCAACCGATTGCGGCACCTGATGGAAAATCGTTAATTGATGGTATGGTGACGTTTGAAAATGTTCATTTTGGATATACACCAGATAAAATTATCATCAATGATTTCTCGATGTATATCAATGCCGGAAAACGTGTTGCCATCGTTGGACCTACTGGTGCCGGTAAAACAACGATCGTAAAACTGTTGATGCGTTTCTATGAATTAAACAGTGGTACGATTTATGTGGATGGCTGTGATATACGCCAGTTTAGCCGCAGTGATTTACGTTCTTTATTTGGCATGGTGTTACAAGATGCATGGTTGTTTAATGGAACGATTATGGAAAATCTGCGTTATGGCAGATTAGATGCAACAGATGAAGAAGTCATGGCTGCAGCCGATGCTGCATATGTTGATCACTTTATTCGTACTTTAGATCATGGATATGATACGATGATTGATGAAGAAAGCAGCAACATCTCGCAAGGACAGAAGCAGTTGTTAACCATCGCACGTGCGTTCTTAGCAGATCCAAAGATTTTAATTTTGGATGAAGCTACTTCCAGTGTAGATACCAGAACGGAAGTTCTGATTCAAAAGGGCATGGAAAAATTAATGGAAAATCGTACATGCTTTGTCATTGCGCATCGATTAAGCACGATTCGTGATGCCGATTTGATTCTGGTTATGAAGGATGGCGATATTGTGGAAGTCGGAGATCATCAAGAATTAATGGCCAAGAATGGCTTCTATACACAGCTGTATAATCCACAATTTGAAGAATCTTAACTATCAAGATAGAATGAAAACCAGCAGAATAAGATCGTTTGCTGGTTTTCTTATTTGGGAAACCCTGATGATATAAAAACTTGAGAGATGAAGGACTATGCGTTATAATAAACCATAGCAAGGGGATGATGAGATGAGGATACAAAGTCTTAAACATTGGATAAAGGGAAGTTTAATAGTAATTCTCTTTTTTATTGTATGTATGCAAAGAATTGATGCACAAGAATATAAAATGGCAAAACAGTTGCCGTTTTCTGTCAGCAGCACATCAAATGTGACATCCATTACGTTAACTTGGCAATGGGTGCCAGAAGCAGATGTTTATAAAATTTATCGCAGTGAAGGTGATGCAGAACATTTTACCTATATAGGCAGTGTTGGGAACTTAGAATATACCGATGGGGAGGTGAATAAGGGGAATACAACGTATTATTATCGTATTGAGGCATATACAGGAACACAGCTCATCGCTACAAGCACATTAACTAATCATCGTCTGCAATCGATGACAGCTCCCATGCTGAGTGCCTATGTCATCGATTATTCTGGCATAGATCCATATGTACAATTAAACTGGGATCCGGTAGAAGGCAGTACTTCTTATGAAGTATATCGGTATACGGCTAAGACGAAAGCTTATGTAAAAATAGCAACCATAGCTCATTCAGATAAAGTGTTCAGCTTTAACTATATGGATTCAGATCTTGCCTTAAATCAGTCCTATACGTACAAGATCAAAGCCCTACGAACAAACGAAGCACTTTATAGCAATACAATAACAGAAAAGCTGGAGCCGTTAGCAACTCCAAATGTGAAAATGGAAGCAAATACTTCCTATCTTCATTTGTCATGGGATAGTGTACAAAAAGCCAAATATTATGAAATTTATCGTTCAACTTCACCGACGATGGGATTTACAAGAATCGCGGTAATTGAAAATTATTATACTTTTTATACAAATCGCGTCAATACCGCTTGTAAACCAAATCAAACATATTATTATAAAGTCAGAGCTAGACGAACCATTAACAATAAGGCAAATTATGGAGCATTCAGTAAGGTTGTCAGTGGCAATATGCACTTGGCAAAGCCATCCATGAAAGCAAGTGGTGGTCCACAAATTACGTTAACATGGAAGGAAGTGCCGGATGCCAGTATATATACTATTTATCGTTCTACGCAAAGTACAACAGGTTTTAAAGCCATTGCTTGTGTTTCTGACAATCGCTATGTACAAAAAGGTGATAAAATCAAACCAAATCAACGATATTATTATCGTATCATCGCCAAGAATGAAGCAAGTGGTGTGAAAAGTTCAATTTCAAATACGGTTTCCGCTTTTATCAGTATAGGAAATCCCGCTTCAACGTCTGCTAAGGCAAGCGCCGTTAATGCGAATCAAATAAAGATAACATGGAAAAAAGCGACACGAGCTACAAATTATGAGATTTATCGATCCACCAGTAAGACAAAAGGCTTTGTGAAAATTGCCACAACGGGAAATACAACTACGTATACGGATGCCTCATCATCACTTATCCCTAAAAAAACCTATTACTATAAGATAAAACCGATCCGCAAATATTATCAATGGAAGTTTGTTGGAAGTAATAGTAATGTAACCATGGCTATGACACAAATACCAACAACAAAAATCACTTCCATTTCATCACCGGGAAAAGGGAAGGTGATCATCAACTGGAAAAAGATCAATAATGCCCGATATAAGCTTTATCGCAGCACTAGCTATCATGGCAAATATAGTCTGATAAAAACAATTACAAACAGTGCGACTACATCTTATAAGAATACCGGTTTACAGGCGGGTAAGAAATATTATTTTAAGATAAAAACCTATGTTACTGCTGGAAATAAAAAGCATTATGATGGCAAGTACACAGGTACGCTAAGTATTACAACCTGCAAATCCCATACGAAATATGATGTTGTGGATACGGCCATAGCACAGAAAAAGAAGCCATATAAATGGGGTGGTAGTGGCCCTAAAAACTTTGATTGTTCTGGATTGATTTATTATGCTTATCGTCAAAATGGCTATAAGGTACCTAGAGCGTTGGCTTATGCCGGACATAGTATTGGCAAAAAGACAGCAACTATTAAAATGGGGGATATTGTTCATTATAAAAACCATTTTGCTTTGGTAATCAGTAAAAAGAAAATTTCCAATGGTTATGAAGTGCGTGTGATTGAAGCGATGAATACGAAAGATGGAATCCGTGAAAATGTTTATTATATGGGAGAAAATGGACCTTTATTTAATAAAAATTTCATAGGCTTTCGAAGAATCTGATGGTTACACATAAAAAAGCAGGTGCTATGCGTGATAAAAGCCCTTTAACAGGGGGAACGCATAAGACCTGCTTTTGCTATTTTATTTAACGTTTTTGCAATGCCGCTTTTGCCTGTGTAAGGGTTGTTAAGGCAGCCTTGGCTACATCTGGTTCGCTTTGGTTTTGCAAGACCTCGTATGCTTGGATAAAGGCGGATTCATAGGCTTTCCAACTATCCGGTGTGTATATATCCATTTGCAATTCACTGCTTGCCATTAATAATTTCTGAATTTCTTCTAATGTTTGAAAATATGCGTGCTCTTTTTCGATTTCTTCTAAAAGATCAATTAACCGCCATGTTTCGTTATGTTTTGTACGCATGGCTTTGCGCGGCATACTAACTCCTTGCGCTTTCATGCGGGCATTCAGTTCTTGAATTTCTTCATCACTAAACCCATCAAGAAACATCAAATCAATGTGCATATGCATAGTTTGCGATACTTCTTGTTGGGCTTTATCCTGTATGCCTAGCAGATAACCAATTGGTTGCTGCAAGTCTGTATCTGTTAAGATACGATACGCAATCTGCATATCCGAAAGAATAGTTTCAAGAATCGGCTTTTTCTCTTGATAATCACCGAAATATAGCAGAATTTTTTTCATAAACACTCCTTATATCTTTTTAAATAATTTGCAAGCGATGGTATCCATCTTGCTATAGATTACTACAGATATTAGTAGGATGGCAATACATATGCCTATGGAGATTGGCATGATAAGATCATTTGGAAGCAGGAATAAGGCTGCAATCAATAAGCCAGCTATTAGCATTCCCCCAAACATGGCAATCATACCGGACATATTCTGTTTAACTGCAGCAGCCTCTTGTTCCCATACTAGCTTAGGATGTGCCATATCAAGCAGAATGCAAAGCTCGTTACCCAAGAAAATAGCTATAATTGCACTGATAAAAGCGATGATATAATAAAGGACAGGAAGCATTGGAAAGAGGATATAAGCAATAATGAATAAAAGGAGAATAGTGAGAACGCTGACAATGATTCCGGCATTCATCTTAGCTATTATTTGTTTTCCTAAAGGCATAGGAATGTACTTCATGAACATGACATTACTGCCTTCTCGTGATATGGCTGTTGCGCTGATCATATTAATACAACCAATCAACATGCCCATAGCTAATCCAGGTAAGATGGCATAATAAGCATATCCACTAAAATCTATTTGATTAAGGGCTGCTAAATTCAAACTTTCACCTTGTGACATGATGGAAATGACAATGACAATTGGGAAAATAAAGCAAGTACCAATACAATTCAAAAAATAAACTGGTGTACGTAAAAGCAATCGCAGTTCTTTTTGCGTATACGTAAATACTTTTGATTTCTGTGTTAATGCTTTTTTCATTTCAACATCATTTAATACTTTACGAGTGCTCTTTGTTTCATCGAATCCAATTGCCCCTTTGAAATAGAAATATTTTCCCATGATAAGGAAAACAGCAAGTGCTGCGATTAAAATCAGCAAGTAAAGGCCTAGCTGCAAGATGTCCTGGCTGATTAAGGCATGGGATGCAAAAGGTACTGCAGGGAACAAATAGGCAAACATGGAAATCAAAGAATTATTACCTTCAATTAATAAATTCACTAGGGCGGAAGGATCTTCTTGCTGCATTCCACTAGAATTCATAAAATAAGAGAAACTCAATGCGAAAGCAACACTTAAGATACCACCAATCATATTGAAGCGATCGCGATTTTTAAAAAAGGGCACAAAGCGCATTACCAGCATGGAAATAATGCTGGATAGAACGAGAGGATAAATCGGTAAGGTTAAAGCGATGATGACTACGAATACATAAAATAGTATACTAACTGATTCATTCTGCAAATATCCCGCTATTAAAGGAAGAAAAACGATGAGCGTAAACACATATTCATATAATAAACAAACACTAAATTTACTTGCTAAAATCGTTTGGGGCTTTAAGGGGAGGGATAATAAGATTTCGCTGTCTTTACTGAAGTAAAAAACGCCGGGAATCAAGAAAATAGAGAATAGAAACGTTACTAAATTTGTCATATGAAAACCGGCTGCTAAAATACTGCCGCTTTGTTGCAGGGGAGCCATCGTTTTAAAAGCTTCTTGAAACATATAATACAGCATGAATAGCAAAGGGATGAAACATATAGCTAAAAAACCATATAACAGGTAAACCCGCATTTTCTTTGTTTTCCCATCCGCAACCATACCTGCTGCATTTTTAAATAATGTGCGGGTAAGTGAGAAATACTTACGCATGAGATATAACCTCCAAGAATAAGGATTCTAGAGAATCACAATTTGGATGGTTATGTTGCAATTCCTCTAACGTACCAAAGAAAATGATACTTCCTGCATTAATGATGGCAACTTTATCACATAACTTTTCAGCAACTTCTAAGACATGTGTTGAAAAGAAAACCGTATTGCCTTTTGCCGCATGTTCTTTCATCATCTGCTTTAGTGAGTAGCTAGATTGCGGATCTAAGCCCGTCATAGGTTCATCTAAAATCCATACATTAGGATCGCTAATCAAAACACCCATAATGACAATTTTTTGTCGCATACCATGAGAATACGATAAAATTTTATCATTTAATGCATTTTCCATTTCAAAGGTTTTAGCTAATTGCGCAATCCGTTGTTTTCTGGTTGCTGAATCAACTTCATAAATATCAGCCATAAAGTTTAGATATTCAATTCCTTTTAGCCGCAAGAAGATATCCGCATTATCTGGAACAATACCAAATTCCTTTTTAGCTTCTAAAGGCTGTGTGACAATATTTTTTCCATTAATGAGAATTTCTCCTTCATCGGGATTTAAAACGCCTGTTATCATTTTAATGGTTGTTGTCTTACCAGCGCCATTTGGCCCGATAAAGCCTATGATTTCTCCCGTCGGTATGGTAAGGGAGATGTTATCAACAGCTTTGTGTGTACCTCCGTAAACTTTTGTAACATGTTTAATTTCAATCATGATCTTTTTCCTTTCTATTGCCGTTGGCAATGCGTTTAGATTAGGGACATCATTAAACTGATCATCAAAGTTAAGCAAATAAACAATGATGATATTGGCTGCTATCAGCATACTATCTTCGAAAGAAGCGATTCACCTTATTTACGATATACATTAGAATAGAATACAATGCATATACACTAAGGGGTAAGCAATTACCGATACGGATTTCATTTCGTACGTTTTAAAGCTTTTAGCCAATCAATGAGGTCATTCACAGTTTTGCTATTTAATTCATAATAGATAAATTTACCATCACGTTCATCTAGGATGAGATCAGCTTCTTTTAAAACTGCAAGATGATGAGAAATCGTGGCATTGGTGCTGGAAAACTGTGAGACAATTTCACCTGCACTTTTTTTATGATCCTTAACTAGAAGGATAATTGCTCTTCTGGTTGGGTCACTTAAAGCTTTAAATGCTTCCTGAACTTGCACCTAACATACCCTCTTTCATTTTGAAATCTATCTAAATGTAGTATAAGCTAGCTCCATACTAATGTCAAATGATTTAAGTAATGATGCAAAAGGATTGATGCGGCTTTTTTTGGTAAATATGGTATCTTTTTAATGGCCGCATCAGTAAGATGCAGCAGATCAAAGAATCGATGTAAAACAAACAAGGCAAAACGTTTTCCTAAAAGGGCTGTGAAATCATCGTACTTAAGTAATCAGCAACTGGTACTACGATAGTTCCTATGGTAGAATTTCTAGTAAAGCATTATGAAATATGATAAAATGAAAAAGCAATAAGGAGTGATACTGCATGCGTAAGAAAAAGCCAAAGAAACCATTAAAAAAATGGCAGAAGATCCTATACGATATTTTATTTTTAATTGCCTTGGGCGTCTTTATCTATTCCGGGTATCAGCTCTATCATATATATTCTCAAAATCATGCGGAAGAAAAAGAGAAAATAGAGCTACAACAATTGAGTAATATACCAGATGATCTAGAAAAAGATTTTACGGTGAATTGGAAGGCTTTAAAAAAGAAAAATGATGAAATATTAGCCTGGATACTCATACCGGATACCAATATCAATTACCCTATCGTAAAAGGAAGTGATAATTCCTTTTATCTGACACATTCGTTTGAAAAGAAAGAGAACTATGCTGGTGCCATTTTCATGGATTATCAGGCAGATGGGAAATTTAAAGATCGCAATACCATTATCTATGGACATAATATGTGGCATAAGACGATGTTTACAGATATTGAAAAATTCAAAGAAAAAGCATTTTTTGATAAACATCCGTATTTATATATTTTTACACCTCAGCAAAATTATCGATGTGAAATTTTCAGTATCCATTCAGCCAAAGATCTTTCGGCATCGTATGATCTAAACTATCCGACAAAGGAAAGCTGGCAACAATATTTAAATATGGTTGAAGGATTATCCGATTTTAAACGGAATGTAAAGCTAAATACTCAAGATCATATCGTGACTTTATCAACATGTTCCTATGAAGAGGGAAATTCCACAGATCTGCGTTATCTTCTTCATGCTAAACTGGTTAAATGGGATGGCAGCTATAAGGTGAAAAAAGGGAAGTAGATGCTAACTGCTTCATCAAATAGCAAAAAGAGATTAAAAAGTAATGAAGCTGTTTTTACATAGATGATAATTAGAAAATGATAAGCAAAAAGTAGCATTGCTACTTTTTCTTTTCCTTTGTGCATACAATGAAGGGAAGGTGGTGGCGCTATGTTTTCTAAAAAATGCAGACTATTGACTTTGGAAATCATGGTCTTACTTATCATAGGCATTGTTATGGTTGGCAGCAGTTCGAGAGTTTGGGCAGCCGCGAAGTTCCAGGACGCAACATATTTCATGAGCCGTCAGGCGGTATTTGCCTTGCTTGGTCTATTTGTGATGTATGTTGCCAGCCGCATATCATTAGTGCATGTGCGCCGCTATGCCAAACGCTTATTTCTTTTATGTGTTGTCGCATTAATATTGGTATTGATTCCAGGTGTGGGTGTCTTGCGTAATGGTAGTCGTAGTTGGTTCGGTGTTGGCTCTTTTCTTATCCAGCCTTCAGAGTTTTTTAAGATTGCCATTATCATTTATGTAGCAGATTATCTGGCAAAGCGCTATCGTATCAAAAGCTTTCGTAAAGACTTGTTTTTTCCCGCTTTTCTGGTAATGATTGGTTTTGGCTTGATCTTATTGCAACCTGATTTTGGCAGTGGCTTGGTTATGGTCTGCTCAATTGTTATCATGGTGTTAGCGGCCGATTCTCCTTTATCTTATTTCGTACGCGTAGGTATTTTAGGCGCCGGAGGTTTGGGTGGTTTGATTTTAAGCGCACCTTATCGATTGGCACGAATTACATCGTTTATTGATCCTTGGAAAGATCCTTTAGGAGCTGGTTTTCAGATTATACAATCCCTTTTCGCTATTGCACCTGGGGGGATTTTAGGTGTTGGTTTTGATAATAGCATGCAGAAGCATTTTTATTTGCCCGAACCGCAAACAGATTTCATCTTTGCTATCTATGCGGAAGAATTTGGCTTTATCGGCAGCGTCTTACTAATTGGCTTATTTATAGCTGTTATTTATCAGGGAGTTAAAATTGCTAAAAATTGTACAGATCCCTATTTATGCTATATTGCTATTGGTCTTACCTCCCTGTTTGCTATTCAGGTCATGATCAATCTTGGTGTAGTTGTCGGGTTGTTTCCAGTAACTGGGATTACGCTTCCTTTTATCTCCTATGGAGGCAGTTCTTTAATGGTTATGATGGGGAGTATGGGACTGCTTATGAGTATCGCAAAGGAAAGTTGAAAAAAGCGAATTTTATTTAAAAATACGGTATGAACATGGTATAATAAATCACAGGGAGTGATGACATGAGATTACTGATAGCAACCGGTGGAACGGGAGGTCACATATATCCGGCCATTGCGCTGGCAGATGCGGCAAAAAAACGCTATGACGATATTGACATTTTGTTTGTTGGAAATGATGATCGTATGGAGGCGAAAGAAGTACCTGCACACGGCTATCAATTTAAAGGTCTGCATGCAAGCGGTTTAACAGGTGGTATTGTCAATAAGATGAAGGCATTATTGCTGATGGCAAAGGCCTATCGCAAGGCACTCCGTATCGTAGAAGATTTTAAACCTGACATTGCCATTGGTTTTGGTGGTTATGTAAGTGCACCGGTAATGCTGGCTGCACATAAAAAGCATGTAAAAACGATGATACATGAGCAAAATTCCATTGTTGGTGTATCGAATAAAATGGTGGCAAATTATATGGATGCCATCGTAATCTGTTATGAAAAATGCTTTGAAGAATTTGGCAGAGAAAAAACAAGATTGTTAGGAAATCCACGGGCAACCAATGCTGTCCAGGTTAAATTTGATGAGGCATATTATCGTTCTTTAGGTCTGTCAATGGATAAGCCGCTGATTTTGGTGGTTATGGGATCTTTAGGTTCTTCTTCCATCAATGCCATTATGAAAGATGTCTTACCTAAGATCGACAACAAATATCAAATCTTGTTTGTCAGCGGAAAAAACAATTATGAAGAAATGAAGAGCGTTTTTCCACAGGATAACATTAAGGTTGTAGACTATGTAAAACAATTGGATATCATTGCTAAGGTGGATCTGATCATATGTCGTGCTGGAGCAACGACGGCTGCTGAAATCACAGCATTGGGAACACCAAGCATATTAATTCCAAGCCCTTACGTAGCACACAATCACCAATTTTATAATGCCAGTGTGCTGGTTGAAAAAAAGGCAGCATATATGATAGAAGAAAAAGATTTGAATGCAACAGTATTGGATGAAAAAATCAAATTGATTATGGATCATCCGGCAATAAAGGAAGAGATGCATCAGCATGCGTTGGCGCTCGGTAAGCCCAATGCCAGCAGTGATATTTTAGACTGGTGCGATGAAATGAAAAGGTGAAATATAACATGACATTGAAAGAAAAATTACAGCCCTATGCGGATGTGGAAGTCAATGTGTCTTTAAAAACACGTACAACCTTTCGCATTGGTGGGAACTGCAGTTATTTTATATACCCAAAAAATGAGCTTTGCCTGTTAAGAGTTATGGACATCTTAAAGGATGAAGAAATGCCGATAAAGATTTTTGGCAAAGGTAGCAATATTTTATGCAGCGATGATGACTATGATGGCGTGATTCTCTGTCTGGATCGCTATTTTACGGATTTTTATTTTGAAGAGGATGGCAGTTGTTTGGTGCAAGCAGGTACGAGCATCATCTTGTTGGCACATGAGGCTATGAAGCGTTCTTTAAGCGGTTTGGAATTTGCCAGTGGCATCCCCGGAACGATTGGCGGCGCTTTGTTTATGAATGCCGGTGCTTATAAGAGCGATATGGCAGGCATTGTCCAAGAGGTTTATGTACTGAAAGAACATACGATCTGCATTATGCGTAAGGATGAATTAGACTATGCCTATCGTCATTCTATTTTTCAACAGCATCGAGACTGGTTGATCTTAGGATGCCGTTTGCAATTACAGGAAGGCGATCAAAAGGAGATTCGTGATGTTATGGATTCACGGCGAAAACGTCGTATGGATTCACAACCTTTAAATAAGCCATGTGCTGGCAGTGTGTTCCGTAATCCTGAAAGCCATCAGGCTTGGCAGTTGATTGAGAGTATCGGCATGCGAGGAAAACGCATCGGTGGAGCTATGGTTTCTGAAAAACACGCAAACTTTATCGTGAATGAAGATAATGCCAAAGCCAATGATGTGGCGGCATTGGTAGAAGAAATTCAAAAAGAAGTCAAGGAACGTTTCGACATTGATTTAATTACGGAAGTAGAGAAATTCAATTGGAACAATTAGACGAGCTGCTATACGATGATGTCGAAGCGAAATATCTGGCTCTGCAAAATAAAAAGAAAAAACGTAAAAAGCGGCGCAGAAAACGGCGACTTGTGATTGCTGGTGCTATACTTTTAGTGGCATCCTTGTATTTTATGAGTGATATTTCTAAGGTGAAATCATTAGAAGTAAAAGGTAATCGCTTTTATACGAAAGAAGATGTCTTGAAAAAAGCGCATCTTTCCTATGAAACACGATATATGATCACACCGAAATGCTACCTTTCTTGGAAATTGAAAAAAGACGATTTCATTGAAGATGTGGAAATTGAGAAAAGCATGGATGGCGTGATTGCTATTGAAATCAAAGAAAAACTGGTCATTGGTTACTTTGTCGAAGGTGAAAAGAATTATGTTTTATTGAAAGATGGCTCACAGAAGGAAATAACCAGTGAAAACCTTGACACCATAGTCAACTACCCATTGATTGATGGTTTTTCCAAGAAAGAAAGGAAAAACTTAGCTGCTGCATTTGCTAAAAATAAAAAAGAGGTTAGTCAGGATATCGTATCTATGATTTCTGAGATTACACCGCATGCTGAAAGTTACGATAAGCATATGGTGAAAATCGTGATGCAGGATGGCAATACGATCTATACCTCCTATGATTCCGTATTTATCCTTAATTCTTATAAACAGACTTTAAAAAATTTGAAAAAAGATCATGTCTGCTTTGTCATGGATGCGAATACGGAAACCTACATAACGGAAGACTGTAAAGCCTTTAAGTAAGAATTTTAAGGTATTTGAGAATCTTTCTTGGATTTCCAAGGGGATTTTGATATAATAATGAGGATATAAGGAGGAATTTTATGTCAATCTCTAAAAGTACACAGTACGGAAATATCAATGTTTCCATCGACGCAATCGCCTCACTTGCCGGTGGTGTTGTAACCGAATGCTATGGCGTAGTCGGTATGGCATCCCAAAAATTTGTGAAGGATGGAATCGCAGAATTACTAAAGAAGGATAATTATGCCAAAGGTGTTGTTGTTCGTCAGCTGGACAACAATGACTTGGAATTGGATTTATATATCATCGTATCTTACGGCGTGAAGATTAGTGAAATCGTTCATGAGGTGCAGATGCGTGTGAAATACATGTTGGAAAAAAATCTGGAATTAGACTTTAAGAAAGTTAATGTCTATGTGCAAGATGTCAAGGTTATAAAGTAGGTAGAGAACTATGGAAATGATCAATGGAAAATTGTTGAAAGACATGTTGGCAAGCGGTGCCAATAATTTGTCAAATAAGTTTACGGAAATCGATGCATTAAATGTGTTCCCTGTGCCTGATGGTGATACAGGAACGAACATGTCGCTGACGTTTAATGCGGGCGTAAAGGATGCTTTAGCATGCACTAGCGATGATGTGTGCGATATTGCAAAAGTATTATCAAAAGGGTTATTAATGGGAGCAAGAGGAAATTCCGGAGTTATTACTTCGCAGATTTTCCGCGGTTTATATCAGGGTGTAGATGGCATGAAGGAAATCAACGGTTTCCAATTAGCAAATGCGCTGGTTATGGGTTCTCGTGTTGCCTATAAAGCGGTCATGCGACCAGTAGAAGGAACTATTTTAACTGTAGTACGTGAAGCTGCTGATTACACATATGCATATGCAACCTCAACGCAAGATGTGACTTGCTTACAAGTTATGGAAAAAATGCTGGAGGAGGCGAAGGAGTCCTTAGAGAGAACGCCTGATCTTTTACCGGTATTAAAAGAAGTTGGTGTCGTTGATAGTGGCGGTGCTGGACTTGTTACGATTTTTGAAGGGTTTGTTTCTGCACTGAAAGGTGAAGTTATTGAACGCCAAGAAGCACAGGAAAGTAAAGAAGTTGCCGGTGCTGGTATGGAGAGCGAAGAATTCGGCTACTGTACAGAATTCATCATTCGTTTATCGGAGCATGGCGCTAGAAATTTCCAAGAAGAAGCATTACGTGATTCACTTGCACGAATTGGTAATTCTATTGTATGCGTGCGTGATGATGATATCGTTAAAGTACATGTACATACCTTGACTCCTGGAGATGCCTTAAATATGGGACAGCGTTATGGTGAATTTGCAAAACTTAAGGTAGAAAACATGCAGGAGCAGCATGAAAATATCATGATGAATGCAACGGTAGAAGAGAAACCAAAAGAAGAAAAACCAAAACAGAAGTATGCAATTATTACGGTTGCAGCAGGGAATGGTTTGAAAGATATGTTTAAAGAACTGCGTGCTGATTATGTTATCAGTGGTGGGCAGACGATGAATCCTTCTACCGAAGATTTTGTGCAAGCCATTCATCAAGTGAACGCAGAAAATATCTTCTTATTGCCAAATAACAGCAATATTATTTTAGCAGCACAACAGGCCGCAAGTGTCTGTGAGGATCTGAATGTGGAAGTCATTCCATCAAAATCCATTCCTCAAGGATTAAGTGCATGTATCATGTTTAATCCTGATGTGGATTTCGATATGAACCTGGCTGAAATGAATGATGCCATCAGTATGGTAAAAACCGGTCAAGTTACGTATGCCATCAAGGATACGACATTTGAAGGATTAGATATCAAAGCTGGCGATTACATGGGCTTAAAAGAAAAAGACATTGTTGTATCATTACCAGATAAAATGGAAGTAACACGACAGTTACTGGATATGATGATTGATGGAGAAAGTGAAATCGTGACGCTTGTTTATGGCGAGGATGTCAACGAAGAAGAAGCAAATGAGATTGCTGCTTATGTTGAAGAAAAATATGATGTTGAAGTAGAAGTCAACAACGGTATGCAGCCGGTATATTCGTTTATAATTGGTGTTGAATAGAATACTATACGATATAACAACGCATTAAAAATAGGGAAAGCCTGGACAGTCCAGGCTTTTTTTGTATGATTAAGTATCTTGTCGTAGAATATTGTCATTTTCCCAGTGAATATGATAAGTTTCTCTTTTTTGCTTTATGTGATATTCAATAATTACTATTTTCTATTGGTATGGTTGCATTCGTTATACTGAAAGTACGTGACATCATTATATGTTGCTATTTTCCACTTACATGCATAATCATTACTCATATCTGTTCTTTTTTTATGAGAAGCTCCTATTAGAAAGAAATACTTTTGATAATACTTCAAGATATTTTTCGGCAGCTTTGGATAGTACCTGGTATTTTTTCCATATCAAAACCATTTTCGCTTCCAAAAGCGGTTGAAGAGGTCGATAACATAAATCACTATTGCCTGAAACATTAATGATTTTATCTAAAGCAAGCGCATATCCCATACCTTCACTAACCATGAGGGATGCATTGTATAGTAAATTGTAGGTGCCAATGATGTGAAGCTCTGCTTTTGGTCGATTTAACCAAGTTGTCAAAGAATCACCATCCTTAATTTTTCGATTGCAGATAAGCGGTTTATCCCATAAATCACTTGGTTCGATGTATGCTTTTTCAGCCAGTGGACTATCTTTTCGCATAAGAATGCCATACTGGTCTTTTTGCGTGACTTCTAAATAATCATATTTTGCGGTATCAACGAAATCGAATATCAAGCCAAAATCATATAAGCCTTTATCTAAATGTTCTATGACATCATTGGTATCACCGCTGGCAATGTGAAAGCGAATCTTAGGATAGTTTTCGTGTAAGAGTGTCATAGACCTTGAGAGCAATCGTACAGCATCTGTTTCACCGGCACCGATATATACATCACCTTCACTGATATCATCTGCCAAGATGATTTCATCTTCTGTTCGTTTTACTAAAGCAAGAATTTCATCAGCTCTTTTCCGTAAAATCATTCCTTCTTCTGTTAAGGTAATTTTACGGTTACCGCGAATAAAGAGCTGCCTTCCTAAGGAGATTTCTAGCTCTTTCATTTGTCGTGATAAGGTTGGCTGTGTGATATGCAAAGATTCTGCAGCAGCTGAAATGTTTTGTTCTCTTGCGATTGCAAGAAAGTATTCTAATGTCCTAATATCCATTACTATCACTTCCTTTTTTTATTATAGAAAAGTTTGCTATACATTTCAAGCATAACAAGGTATTTAATATAAGTATTTGTTATCTTAAAATTCTGATGATACTATAATTCTGCAAAGAAAAGGCAAAGTGAAGTAGTGAATAAGAAAGCTGATGATTCTTATAAAATGCAGGCTTTTGCAATATAGGAAAGTGAGGAGAATTTTAAATGATAAAACATTTGCGTAAACTTTTTATGGCAATGATTGCTACAACTATTGTATTGACAGGATGTTCTTCTGCTAAAAAACAAAAAGATACAAAAGAGCAGGACTTATTAACAGAAATACAATCAAAAGGTGAGATTACAGTGGCAATGGAAGGAACATGGGCTCCTTGGACATATCATAATTCAGATAACAAATTGGTTGGTTATGATGTAGAAGTTGCACAGTTAATTGCAGAAAAACTTGGTGTTAAAGTAAAATTTGTTGAAGGAGAATGGGATGGCTTATTAGCAGGCCTTGATTCGGGGCGCTTTGATATTATGGTCAATGGTGTTGGTATGACAAAAGAACGTCAAGAAAAATACGATTTTAGTGAACCATATGCCTATAATCGAACAGCAGTCATTGTAAACAAGGACAATAATGATATTCAAAAAATGGAGGATTTAGCTGGTAAACACACGGCAAATACTATTTCAAGTACTTATGCAGAAATTGCAGAGAAATTTAAAGCTGAAGTAACAGGTGTTGATGATTTGAATCAAACCTTTGAATTATTATTGAATGGAAGAATTGATGCGACGTTGAATGCAGAAGTAACCTTTTATGATTATTTAAAATCAAGACCAGATGCAAACATTAAGATTGCCACATTATCAGATGATGTTGAACAGGTAGCAATACCAATGCGAAAAGGTGAAACCACAAAATCCTTGAGAGAAGCAATCAATAAAGCCTTACAGGAGGTATCAGAAGCTGGCGAATTAACGAAATTATCAGAAAAATATTTTGGTATTGATATATCTGTAAATAAGTAAAGCAAGGAGATTTGTCATGAAAGAAATCTTAATAATTATTGGTGATAATATTTGGACATTTGAACAACCGATTGCCTATTATCGTTTTGTAACCAAAGCTTTAGGTTGGCATGATCGTGGAACTTTATGTGCAGGAGGATGTGGAGTAAAAGATCATGTTCATACGATTGATTCAAAATATTTAGCTGCTGCATTCCAAATGGGAAAGGGTTTTGGCAATTAGGTGATTGAAATGAAGAAGGAGTTAACGAAAGAATTTATTACTGAGAATTTAGAAGATGCCGGTTGTGATTGTGACACGATTGCTTGCATTATTGAATGTTGTGAAGAAAAAGATGCTAATAAAATGAATAAAATATTAGCTAAGCATAGAAGAAAATTGCTGGATGAAGTTCATAAAGGATATAAATGTATTGATTGTTTAGATTATTTTTCATACCAAGTAGAGAAAAATCAAAAAGAAGAAAAGTGAATTGAAAACATATATTTATTTGTAACATGTGTATTCACAAAGAAACAACAGAAGATAAGAGGAAAATGAATATGGCAAAATTATGTAAAAATATATTGATAATGTTACACAGGAATAAAAGGAGGTTGTCTTGTGGATGATAGGTTAATAGAAATCTTAGTAAGTTCTTTTGGAGAAATGTTAGTTCAAGGAATAAAAATCACATTACCGCTAACGTTAATATCGTTTGTTCTTGCCATGTTCATTGCCTTAGTAACGGCACTTGTCCAAGTAGTAAATGTGAAAGGTTTAAAACAATTGGCAAGATTTTATGTATGGGTCATACGAGGAACGCCATTACTCGTGCAATTATTTGTAATTTTCTTTGGATTACCAAGCTTGGGGATCGTAATGGATTCCTTTACGTCGGCAATTATCGTATTTTCAATCAACACAGGTGCTTATGCCTCAGAAACGATTCGTGCTGCTATTGAAGCTGTACCAATTGGACAGATGGAAGCTGGTTATTGTGTAGGAATGACATATATGCAGATCATGCGAAGGATCATTTTACCACAGGCATTAAGGATTGCCTTTCCACCATTAAGTAATTCTTTAATAAGTTTAGTGAAAGACACTTCTTTAGCAGCTAGTATCACCATTACTGAAATGTTCATGGTGGCGCAAAGAGTAGCGGCAAGAACATATGAAACGTTTGCACTATATTGTGAAGTTGCTTTGATTTACTTGCTTTTCTGTACGATTCTTACAAAACTGCAACGTGTTTGTGAGAATAAAATGCGTATTGAGGAGGTGATATGATGCTGGAAATTATAAATATTCAAAAATCATTTTCTGATGTAGCGGTCTTGAAAGGAATTGATTTAAAAATCAATAAGGGAGATGTTATCAGTATCCTTGGTCCAAGCGGTTCTGGTAAAACAACATTATTACGCTGTATCAATTTTTTGAACATAGCGGATGCAGGAAAAATGTATTTTGATAAAGATGCCTATGATATGCATGCAGTTCATAAAAAAGAGATTGCCCAAATCAGAAAGAAAACGGCATTTGTATTTCAAAATTATAACCTTTTTCGTAACAAAACAGCGTTACAAAATGTGATAGAGGGTTTGATTATCGCAAGAAAAATACCTAAGAAAGAAGCAATTTTGATAGGGAAACAAGCATTAGATAAAGTGGGCTTATCAAATCGTTATGATTATTATCCACATCAATTATCCGGAGGGCAACAACAACGAGTGGGGATTGCTCGCGCAATAGCATCAAATCCTGAGGTGATATTCTTTGATGAACCAACCTCTGCATTAGATCCTGAATTGATAGGAGAAGTCTTAGCGGTTATGAAGCAACTAGCCAGTGAGGGTATGACCATGGTGGTCGTGACTCATGAGTTAAATTTTGCCCGGAACGTAAGTAATAAAGTGATTTTTATGGAGAACGGTAAAATAGTAGAAGAAGGAACACCAAAAACTTTTTTTACATCACCTAAAGTAGCAAGAACAAAACAGTTTTTAACTGCTTTACATGCACATTGAAAGTAAGTGTGTAAATATGAATCAATGTCAAAGTTTATTTTAAACAAGGAGGATATTATGTTAGAAAAAGTAAACAAGCCTAGTGATATAAAAGGTTTCAGTCAAGAAGAATTAAAAGAATTAGCAAAAGATATGAGAACAGCCTTAATGCAGAAATTATCAAAGCGAGGAGGTCATTTTGGCCCTAATTTTGGAATGGTCGAAGCAATCATTGCGATGCATTATGTGTTTGATTCTCCAAACGATAAATTTGTTTTTGATGTATCCCATCAATCGTATTGCCATAAAATGCTAACTGGTAGAAAAGAGGCATTTTTAGATGAAGAACATTATCATGATGTAAGTGGTTATACAAATCCAGCAGAAAGTAAGCATGATTTCTTTAATGTAGGACACACCTCTACATCAGTTAGTTTAGCAAGTGGTTTAGCGAAAGCAAGAGATTTATTACAAAAGAAAGAAAACATAATAGCAGTCATAGGAGATGGCTCACTAAGCGGTGGCGAGGCATTAGAAGGACTCGATTTTGCAGCTGAATTACAAAGTAATTTTATTATCATTGTGAATGATAACGAAATGTCGATTGCTGAAAATCATGGTGGATTGTATCAAAACTTAAAAGCATTACGAGAAAGTAACGGAATCTGCTCGAATAATCTATTTAAAGCAATGGGTTTAGATTACATCTATCAAGAATGCGGAAATGATATTGCGGCTATGATTGAAACATTGCAAAAAGTGAAAGATATCGATCATCCTATTGTCGTACATATACATACGAAAAAAGGTAAAGGTTATAAAGTAGCTGAAGAGAATAAAGAAGATTGGCATTATTGTGCCCCTTTTGAAAAAAAAAGCGGTAAGCAGTTTTCATATAACGAAGAAGAAGATTATGAAGTACTGACAAATCATTATCTTTTAGATAAGATGAAACAAGACCCAGCAGTAGTAGCTGTGGTAGCAGCAGTACCAACCAATATTGGCTTTACCGAAGAAAAACGTAAATTGGCTGGCAAGCAGTTTGTGGATGTTGGAATTGCTGAAGAGCATGCAGTGGCAATGGTATCAGGGATTGCGAAAAATGGAGGGAAACCGGTGTTTGCAACCTACTCGAGTTTTATCCAGCGAACATATGATCAGATCTCACAAGACTTGTGCATCAATCAGAATCCTGCCACGATCCTTGTGAATGGCGCAAGTGTGTATGGAATGAATGATGTAACACATTTAGGTATTTTCGATATTCCACTGCTATCCAATATACCTAATCTTGTATATTTAGCTCCAACTAGTAAAAAAGAATACTTATCCATGCTTGATTGGAGTATTGATCAAAGTACGTATCCAGTAGCGATTCGTATTCCTGGCAATGGTGTTGTGGATGATCATAGAGATGTAGATAAAGATTATAGTCAGTTAAATCGCTATAAGGTTGAAAAAGTAGGAAATACGATTGCTGTATTTGGCCTTGGTAGTTTTTACCAATTAGCTGAAGAAGTTTGTACGATGCTAAAGGAATGCTTCCATATCGATGCGACACTTATCAATCCAAGATATATTAGTGGATTGGATACAGCATTACTAGATGAATTAAAAGCAAATCACGAACTTGTTTTGACATTTGAAGATGGAATCTTAGATGGAGGATTTGGTCAAAAAATTGCTTCTTATTATGGAATGGATGATATGAAAGTACAAACCTATGGCTTAGCTAAATCATTTGTTGATCGTTATGATGTTTCTTCATTATTGAAAGAAAACGGTATGGATCTTACAAACATTAAAGAACAAATCGAGCTATGGTTGACGAAAAAGTAGTATTTATGAATTATAAAATCTATTCGATAAAATAATATAAAGATCTTATATTGTTTCTTGTAAATCGCGAAAGCAACCACTAGATAATAAGGATGAAAAACAAATGAAGTTCATGAAGATAAAAACATATTTTTGCTTTTGTTGCTCTGTCTGTTTACTGGTATGGTAATGGCAGGAGGTCTACAAAAGCAAGAAAAGGTTGATCTTGGCAAATCTACACAAATAAAAAATACAACTGCTAAAAAAGAGCATACTGTTAAAAAGGAGAAGAAGGTAATGAAAATCAAAGTAGAAAATGGCTCTATGGCATTGATTTATGAATTAAATAACAGTACTGCCGCAAAGGAATTCGTTCAACAGCTGCCATTGACAATCGAGGTTGAGAATTTTGGTGATAAAGAGAAAATATTTTATCCGCCAAAGCGTTTATCACTATCGCATACACCACTAGCGGATGCTCAGAAAGGAACTCTTGCTTATTATGAACCTTGGGGCAATGTGGTGATGTTTTACAAACCTTTTGGAAAGGGGGCTGGATTATATGAATTGGGAGAAATTATACATGGAAAAGATGTGATTTCACAACTACAAGGGACTTTGAAAATTTATCTAATGGATGAATAAACAAGAGAATGAGCTGATGGAATTGGATTTTTTCTTCTTTGATTATGAAAGTTAGAAAGAAAATGGACGATAAAGATACCCATTAAAATAAGAAACACACCCGAACTTTTACTTCATCAGGTGTGTTTTCATTTTCTACTAGTTTTTCTTAAGCCGCTATATCAGCTTGTGATCAATCGTTTTTAGCCATCTTATTCTTAAAAAGGATGTTGTTATTTTCGAGTATCTGCAGATAAGCAAAGATATCGTTATTGGTAAAGACACCATCTTTCAGGATGTTTGCTTCTTGTAAAACAGGATCATTGCCATCTTCAATTAGGATATCCAGATAATGGGCACAGATTGGTCCGCAATCCTCTAAGAAGCTTCGATGAAACAAGCTAGGTGTATGATCAACAGCATAATGCAATATCCCATCAATCTCATACACCGGATGGGTAAAGGTTGTTGGTTGAGAAGATTCAATGGCACAATGTGCATCGCAGCTAACATCAATGATCATCACATGTGGTTTCATCTTTTTTAGATCACTGAGATACAAAATGTGATCACTTCGTTTAACATCCCATAAAATACAATTTATGATAACATCATATTCCTGAAAATGATGAAGAAATGCCTGTTCAGCCTTACGCGGATAAACATCCACATAAGCACCTAGCTGATACAATATTTGCATAGCTCCTTTTGCTGTATTGCCATTTCCTAAGATTGCTACTTTCTTCCCTTGCGGAAGTGTTCCGTATAATTGAAAAGCATGTAAAACAGCAGCCTTGCCAGCCAATTCACTGTTTTTATAGAAAACAGCACGACCTTCTTCATACATGTTTTCCCAAGCAAAGGCATTCATTTTTTTACGCATCAGCAATTCTGCGCGTTCTTTGGTTTCGGCAGGATGTACCCAGCCAAACAAAATCGTGCCATCTGCCAGATCCTGTAGATAGCTGGCATCTCCGATTTTCGGGTCGCAGATGATTTGCTTTCTCATCACTTCTTTAGGATCATCTATATGAGCGCCACTAGCTCGATAATCCTCATCTGAAAATCCGCATATCTCTCCATAGCCATGGCAGAGATACAGTTGTTCCTTGTGTTTCATAGATGCGATGTCGCATGGACGTAAAACGCGGCGATGTTCATGTTCTTTTGTCGGAATCATTAATCCTACGGTATTCATGAGATCATCTTCTTTCATGTTGCATCCTTAGTATAACATAGATGAAAACAGAAGGAAAAGAATTCATGAAATCCTTTCGCAAACAGAAAAGGGTATGCTATAATTACTAACAGAATAGAAAGTAGGAATATCATGGAACAAAAAGAAACCTTAGAAGCCGTAGAAACAAAGGAAGTAACGGCGGAATCTGTAGATTTTCAATTTGAAACGGTGTTGAATGAAATCTATCAGGATTTTAAAATTATGGATGAGCATGTAGATGCCGGATTAGATGCACGATTAAAAGAATTGTTGACGCATACCGAAAATGAGTTAACAAGTGAAGAATATATGAAGCTTATGTATATGGAAGGACTGAAGTATGAACAGCAGGAAAATAAAAATGCTGCACGCTTTTGTGCCATGCGCATGCTGAAAATTAAGGAATGCTATGAAAATCCTAAGAAAAAACGTCCGCGTTTTTTGGATATGATTCCTTATACGATACCGGAAGAAATGCTTGAGTTTATTGAGCGTTACACGGATTTTTTGGAAGATACATATAACTTCATCGGTAAACGTTTGTTGTTAATTACTGCTGGTTTAGTTGTTATTATCCTTTTAATCTTTATCCTTGTTTTAAAATTGAATTTTTTAATGTCACTTATAAATGCTGCTTTGATTGGTTTATTGAACTATATCCTACAAAAGCGTCGCTTACCGGATATGTTTCAGAAGAATCAAACAGCAGCAATTGAGTATTATGTAGAGGACGATGTACTTGAGTTTGATCGTCCTGTGCGTTATTCATAAACTTATGGAAGATATCTTTGCAAGGGGATGTCTTCTTTTTTATACGTTTGTAAAGGTTAGAGCTTATTACGCTCATTGATGATGCTATCCCAGGTCATGCTACCGATGACACCATCGACATTTAAATCATATAAATACTGATATTGCTGTACAGCAGCGACGGTTCTTGGTCCATAGATGCCATCTACCGGAATCGGACGCAGACATTTGTTGGTGGCTGCAATTTCATTGAGGTATTCTTGCATTTTAAATACGGAAAGTCCTTGTTGACCGCTGGATAAATAAAAACCACGATTGGCAACCGGAATATTGGTGACGACACCTAATTCACGAAGCTTATCGACAAGAGAATTCCAGGTATTATAATTGATAACACCATCAATTGGTAAGCCGGCATAACGTTGCCATTCCCGTACGGCTGTTTCTGTTAATGGGCCAAAGACACCATCTTGTTTATTCACGGTAGAAATTAGATTCCGTTGTTGCATCATATTCAGATATGCCTGCAGTTTGTTCACACCGATACCGAGGTCACCTCGTTTAATTACATATTGTGTAGCCATTCTTTCATCTCCTTTCCTTATACTATATGTAACATGTGCATATTCATCTCAATGATTGCCTAGAAGCATCGACATGAAGAGAGGAAACAAAGGATGTTTTTAGATGAAAAAGGTTTTTTTTCATTGCTTTGATTCATACACTGTCATGAGGTGAGCATATGAGATTATTCAAGTGGATTGGGTCAGTATTGGTGAGTGTCTTCTTGATGGTAACAGTGGTTACCGCAAAAGAGGAAGGATATTGTGTTGAAGGTAAAGTGTTAGATGAAAAGGGACACCCTGTACAGGGGGCAAGTTTCACTTTATATCAATATGGTGCCGTTATGAAAGATGCTGTTATCACCAATGCCAAAGGAGAATGGAAAATTACAGAATTGCCGGCAGGAGATTATGTGCTGAGTCAAGAAAGCAGCCCTTATGGCTATGAGATGATGGAAAAACCACTAGCGATTTCGTTGCAGCAGGATAAGACACTTATTGTAGATACAATACGTAATGCGCATATGGAAGGGAGTGTGCGGATATGGTTACAGGATGAAAAGGGAAAAGCCATTGCAAAAATGTCTTTACAAGTATTAGATGAACAGAACCAGCGTTGCTGTCAGGGGGAAACGAATCAAGAGGGGATGTTTATGGCGGAACATCTTTTTTTAGGTAATTATCGTTTAGCCGTTTTAGATGAGCATTTATATAAGGAGAATGAGGAAGGTCTGCGTTTCACGATGACTTCAAAAAATCATAAGCAGATTCAGAATATTTATTTCCATTTGCAGAAAAAAAGCGGTAATGTTTCTTCCTCACATGACGCGCTTTATTTATTTTTTGGTTTATGTTTAATTGCATGTGGCAGTATCTGGTGGTATTTACATTATCATGGTTTCCAACAATTACGTAAAGATTTTATGTGAGGGAATAAGTCTGTTACATCTTCTTTGCGTAAGTCAGCACCTACATGTGAAACAACTTTTGCAGCTAGCTGATTGGCATAGAAAAGGGCAGTTGGCCAATCCTTTTTCATGTGTCTTAGGGCAAGTAAAGCTCCTATATGGGTATCACCGGCTCCAATCGTATCTTTTACTTGTACACTTGGGGAAGGAATGGTGAATGCTTGCATGCCATCATAGAAATAAACACCATTCGCTCCTAATGTAATGATGATTGGTGCATGACTTTGGGCATAAAGCATTGTGGCAGCTTGTTGAATGCTTGTTGAATGGGTATAGGATAGTGCTTCTTCTTCATTGATATGAAGTAAGGCATGCATGCGTAACAATGTCTGCATGCGCTCTGACGGTATTTTACAAATTCGTGGCCCAGGGGCAAAATAGATAGTCACTTCAGGGTGTTGTTGGAGCCATTCTAAAATATAACGACCACTATCTTCCTCTATTTCTAAGCCGCAAATATATACACTGTCAAAGGTATAGGCATCCAGTCTTGTGAACCAAGCTTTCTGAAAGTGATATTCACAGCCATGTAAGGATAAAAAGGTACGTTCACCACTATCCTCTACTAAGCAATAACAACAGCCGTTTTCGTCTTCAACATCTTCAATTATGGAATGCATATGGTTATCATGCAGATGAGTACGTACATAATCTCCATAAATACCTTTGCCCACAGGCGAAAACAATACATAGGGTTGTTGGAGTACTTGTAAGACTTGCGCAGCGTTGTATGCACAACCACCTAATCGCATCGTTTGGGTATACAGATGTACATCTTGTGCTGTTGTGGGAAGTTTAGGTAATGTCAGGATGACATCACAGACACAGGAACCAATGATTCCGATATGCGTTTCTTTCATGAAAATCTCCCTTTACTTTTCTATGCTTATTCGTGTAAGTATTATAGCATAGCTGTTAAGGAAAAGAATAGGAAAAGACAGAAAAAGGTGGTATAATTTTACATAGAAATCCTATGTGAGGTGAAACATATGAAAAATAAAACAAAGGCCTTTTTAGCAGGGGCAATGTGTACAGGGGGCATTTGGTGGAGCTATCATGAAAATCATACCTTAGATTGTGAAACCTTTGTGTATCAGAATAAAAAAGTACCGAATGCGTTTCATGGCTGCCGCATATTGCATATCTCTGATTTGCATAATACCAGCTTTGGACATTACCAGAAAAAACTGTTAAAAGAAATACAGTTTGCACATGCAGATATCATTGTAATTACCGGTGATTTAATTGATGGAGCAAGAAGCAAGGAAACAAACCTTAGACCTATGAAAGCCCTCATCCAGGAAATTGTACGTATGGCTCCTGTGTATTATGTACCGGGAAATCATGAGGCGAATAGTCCTATTTATTTAACACTGGTTGCATATTTGCGAAAACAAGGCGTTAAGATTTTGGATAATCGCATAGCTTATTTATCAAAGGATGACGATACAATGGCTATCGTAGGTGTGAAAGACCCATACTTTTATGAGGATAGTTCTTCGCAATTTGCACGAACTTTGGTTGAACTGCGCAAAGCGGTTAAAGATGATTTTACGATTTTATTAAGTCATCGTCCGGAATATTTTCCTTGGTATGAAGCTTGTGGCTATCATTTGATTTTTAGTGGTCATGCCCATGGCGGTCAAATAGGAATCGGTCATCGACAGGGATTATTTTCTCCTCATCAAGGATGGAAGCCTACTTATTGTGATGGATTGTATCATGGAAAAGACAGTGTGTTAGTTGTCAGCCGTGGATTGGGAAATAGTAAGTTCCCTTTGCGCATTCATAATCATCCGCATTTGATTACGGTCGTATTGTCTCATGGATAACATCTTAGAAACAAATCGCTTAGTATTTCGTAAGTTGTGTTACGATGATATGGATAATTTGAAGAAAACATTGCAGGATGAAGTCGCCATGTATGCTTATGCGCATGCATTTAGTGATGAAGAAGTTGAAGCGTGGCTACAGCGCCAGTTAGCTCGTTATGATGAAGATGGTTTCGGTTTATGGGCGTTGATTGGGAAACATGATGGTAATTTCATAGGACAGTGTGGTTTAACAATACAAGAAATCGATGGTCGAAAGCTACTTGAAATCGGCTATCTGATACAGCGAGCATATTGGCATCAAGGGTATGCGATTGAAGCAGCGAAAGCAGTGAAGGAATATGCGTTTACCAAACTTCATGCCCCTTGGGTCTTTTCTATCATTCGCGATAATAATGTGGCATCTATTAAGGTTGCAGAACGTAACGGCATGATAAAAACCGGCGTTATCGTTAAGCATTATTACCATATGGATATGCGCCATTTTGTGTACTGTGCCGAAAATCCATATATTCATAAACGGTGAACAAAAAGATAAGAAAAAAAGAAGATAGTATCTTAAGTAAGGAAGTGAACCCTAACGTTTGGATAACCAAACGAAAAGGGTTCTTTTCAGAATACAATAGGTACGATCTTCTTATTTTAGCGTTTTGCATAGCCGCTAACTTCACCTTTTATCTTTTCAAGAGTATACTAATCGTTATGCGTTACGAATGCTTTGTTTCTAGTAGCATAACAGCTTTTAAAAGGATAAGAATGAAAAGGCAAGTAAACCATGCCAAAAAGATATATTCTTTTAGCATCACAAAGACTCCTTTTGCAAAAGGTTACGCAATTCATTCTTTTCATGTTCACTTAAAAAGGCAGCTTGCAGCGAAGTTAACAGACAGGCAGCTAAATCTTCTTTCTGAAAATTTTGGTACTTCATCAGATAAGCATATTCTTTATCTAGGTCGGTATGTGAAATGGTCATATTATCGGTATTGATTGTGATAGGAATGCCATAGGAGAGATATTGATGAATAGGATGTGCCTCATACGATGCTGTGACTTCACATTGTACATTACTGGTAATACAGACTTCTAGCGGTATTTGTTGATCTCTTAACAAAGCCATGACTTCTTCATCTTGCAAGGCACTTGTCCCATGCCCAATCCTTGATGCTCCAAAGGCAATGGCGGTTTTAATGTTTTCTGGACCATAACTTTCACCAGCATGAATGGTCAAGGGAATTTGATAAGAGCGTGCCAAAGCAAATAATTGTTTGAAATCTATCATCGGGGCTAACCCTTCTGCACCGGCTAAATCAAGGGCAACGACGCCATCCTTAAGATAGCGGTGACATAAATGCACAGTTTCTACATTCGCCTGATGTGTTAGCGATTCTTCACCAAGTACCATCATACATAAAATGAAATTTACTTTAAGTTGCGAAAAGCGCAAGGCACAATCTTTTCGTGCCTGCAATAAGATTTCAACTACACGCTGTTGTGATAAACCACCTCGCGTATGCTGTTGTGGAGCAAAGCGGATTTCAGCATAGATAAGACCTTGATTAGCTAAGTTTTCGATGCACGCACACATGCCAAAGTATAACGCTTCCGGTGTCTGTAATAAAGCCAGCGGTGTATCAAAACGTGCTAAATAATCGTACAGGGAATGACAATCAGCATCTACCTGCATCCGTTTTTGAAAGGCTTTTTCATCTAGTTTTTGTAAGGATGGGTGTTGCTTTGCCAAAGTATACGCATATGCTAAGGGTAAAGAACCATCAAAGTGCAAATGTAAGTCTATTTTCTTATGTGTAAACATAACCAGTACTCCTTTTTCTTAAAACTATTTCTATTTTACCATGAATTGCCAGCATATTTCACATATACGCAGGCAAATTGCTGAAAAAGGGAGCCCTTTATTGCTTTCTATTTCAAATCTTACTATAATAAGAACAGTGAGGTAACAAGATGATTCAAGTATATATTGATGCAGAATTTGATGCAGTGCGCTATCAGAAACGCTTTGAACAGGCGGTCATCAGTTTTGGTGCTGTGGCTTGTCGACAAAAACAGATGTTAGATACGTTTTACACATTAGTACGGCCAAGATATTTTCGCCATTTGACACCTGTTGTAAAAAAGATGACGCATTTAAAAGATAAAGAAATTTTAGCTGCTGAGCCCTTGGAAGTGGTCACAGAGCATTTTTTATCATGGTTGCAACGCTTTGGTGAGTTAGCCGATATTCAGTTATACAGCTGTGGGCCGGATGATCGCAGAACATTAATGAAAAATTGCGCTATTCATCATATTGATGGTGCACTGTTTGATCGTATTCAAGATTTACAAAAAGAAATATCCGCAACCGTAAAATTTCAAAATAAGATTATTTCTCCAAGCTTATCTTTGGATGATATGAAGTTGATCTATGATATTCAGGGGGCTGTTGATCATAATGCATTAAATGATGCAAAAGATCTGATGTATATTCATCAGCGTTATTTAGATGGTAATGCACAAAATGCTCAGCGTATCTTGGATATAGTGAATCGTAAAGAGGCTAAACAACAGGAAGTGCGACAGAAACAAAATGAACGATTGCGGACCATGATGATTCAGCAATTTCAAAAATATCCAAAAGAATTCGTGAAGATACCTTTATTGCCAGAAGTAATAGAGCAGTTTCAACTTTGGGAGGACAGAGAAACAAGAACTCATATGCATTGGAAACGGAAGAAGTTTATTCAAGGTGAAATGTGATATCCATATGACGAATTGCAATTATGGATGAAAATTGATTTGCAGGATGAAATGCCAAGCGTATCTTTACGTTTTCTACATCGTCAAAAAGATGTTGTAAAAAAATATCCACTGCATTATCGCAATGCTACGATGGTTGAAACTATCTTAAAGCGGGTGTTAGCATGATGGATTCATCCATACAGCGAAAGATTTATATAGAAGGAGCTAAGCTGAAGCTTTATGTCAATGATTTAAAAAAGCAGTTAGAACAGTTGCAGCATGCGCCTTTTTGGGATAGAAATCCATATATTCGCAGTAACCAGGCCAAAAAACATTTACAGGCACTAAACCAAAGTGTCGAACAATGTGTAGATGCTTTATTATCTTATACGGCATTGTTAAGTACGAGTGGCCTTTGTGCTAAAAAAGAATTGCATGCTTATTTCTTCATGTATGATTTTTTATTTCAATTTCATGATGATATAATAAGACAAGAATATGCCCATCGCTTATTGACACGAGATGTGGAGCTTACATCACGTTTTCATGAATTTTTCCGCTATAGTGAGCAATTTATTGCCAATCAAGAAAAAAAGTACAAGATACTGGCAAATGATGAAACAGAAATGCTATATAATAAAAGATAGTAAAGGAATGGAAGAACGTTTCTTAATAGACCATATAGGAAAGGATCTATCTGTGTTATAAAAAGACATTCAAAAATAATAGAAAGAAATGGTAGAGCGTGCGATATCCGTATCGTTAAGAAGATACGCATCAAAAAGGAAGTGATTCAGAAAGCTTAAAATGCAGTGTAGAAATAAGATGAGCTAATGTGCGTATGAATTTCATAAAAAAATTCTTGTAATCTTGATGATATATGGTAAAATTATCAATAGAAAAAGGTCCTTTAAAATAATCCAGAGAGGTTATGAAGGAAAGATAACTGGAGATAGTGATGTAAGGTCCTTTTGTATGCAAAAGGGCTTTTTTTAAAGCCATGGAGGTTAGGTTATGAACAAAAACAGTTTGTTAAGAATCTGCGATTTAACAAAAGAAGAGATTTTTGATATTCTCCATGATGCTGAAGCGTTTTCGTGTTCCCAATCAGATTGGCAATTTCCTCGTCGTACGTTGATTGCTAATCTTTTTTTTGAACCAAGCACACGAACGCACTTCTCATTTGCATCAGCACAGCATCAATTAGGAGCAAGCGTGGAAAACTTCACCGCACAGGGAAGCAGCGTAGAAAAAGGAGAATCCTTATACGATACCGTAAAGACATTTGAAAGCATTGGCTATGATGCGCTTGTTATTCGCCATAGTCAGGATGAATACTTTAAAGAATTGGAAAATATTCAAATTCCAATCTTGAATGCAGGAGATGGCTGCGGGAATCATCCAACCCAATGCTTATTGGATCTATTAACGATCTATCAAGAATTTCACACCTTTGAAGGCATTAAGGTTGCCGTGATTGGTGATGTAAAACATTCTCGTGTCGCAAACAGTATCAAGGAAGCTATGGATCTGCTAGGTGGAGAGGTATGCTTCAGCGGACCTAAAGAATGGGTAGAAACTGATGCTTCTTATAAAGATATCGAGGAAGCCGTGCAATGGGCAGATGTTGTCATGATGTTACGCATCCAGCATGAACGCCATCAAGAAACCATGAAGATGAGCAAGGAAGAATACTTGCAAAACTATGGTTTGACAAAGGAAAGAGCGGCCATGATGAAGCCAAATGCAATCATCATGCATCCTGCGCCGGTCAATCGCGGTGTGGAAATTGACAGTGATCTGGTAGAAGCTAAAAACAGCCGTATCTTTCAGCAGATGAGTAATGGTGTGCTGGTACGTAAGGCTGTTGTGAAACGTGCGTTAGGCTATGCGCCATTTGATCGCTAGGAGGAAGCATATGAAACTGGTAAAAAATGGTTATTTGCTGTTGGATAACGAGTTAAAGAAAGCAGAAATGCTTTTTGATGAAACCGGGATCAAACAGATAGCAGAACATATTGATGATAGCGAGGCGGAAGTGATTGATGCCGCAGGACATGCGGTATTGCCGGGTTTGATCGATGCACATGTGCATTTGCGAGAACCGGGTTATACGCATAAGGAAACGATACAAAGCGGTACCAAGGCAGCTGCCCATGGTGGTTTTACAACGATCATGGCGATGCCCAATGTCATTCCTTATCCGGATAATGTTGATACAATGACTGCCTACTTAGCAAAAATCAAACAGGATGCACTTGTTCATGTACTGCCATATGCCTGTATCACAAAAGGGGAAGCCAGCAAGGAAGTCGTAGATATGAAAGGACTGAGTGCCATGGGCATTCATGCTTTCTCTGATGATGGTGTCGGTGTGGCAACAGCGGAAATGATGAAGCAAGCGATGCAGGCATGCAAGGAAGTAGATGGTATGATCGTGGCACATACGGAAGACATGCGCTATCGCAGACCAAAGGCTTGTATGCATGAAGGCATTCGCAATCAAGAATTGCATCTATTAGGGATTCCCAGTGCTTGTGAATATGCGCAGATGAAACGTGATTTAGACTTAGCGAAAGCTATCGGTTGTCGCTATCATGTGTGTCATATGAGCGCGAAGGAAAGTGTTGCCTATTTAAAAGAATATAAAGCTCTTGGTGTGGATTGCAGTGGTGAAGTAACCGCACATCACTTGTTGCTAAATGAGATGGATGTTGAAGGGCCTAACCATAAGATGAATCCACCGCTGCGCAGCGAAGAAGATCGTCAAGCACTGATCCAAGGCTTGCTGGATGGCACGATTGATTTTATCGCTAACGATCATGCCCCGCATGCAGAAGCAGAAAAACAAAAAGGTATGGAAGAGGCACCCTTTGGCATCGTCGCCTTAGAAACCGCCTTCCCCTTACTATATACGAAATTTGTGAAAGAAGAAAAACGCTTTACCTTAGGGCAGCTCGTGTATTGGATGAGTGAAGCTGTCGCAAAACGTTTCCGTTTAAAGCGTAAAGGTAAATTAGCCGTAGGCTATGACGCTGATTTCATCCTTGTAGATCTGGAAAACTATCACAAGGTGGACAAAGACAAGTTTTATTCGAAAGGTAAGAACACACCATTTGATGGTGTAAAGGCAGCTGGCTGGGTCATCCAGACCTTCTGCAATGGAACCTGTGTGTATGAACACAAGAAGGAGGAATTCGCATGAAAAAAAGACGCTTGATTTTAGAAGATGGCAGTGTGTATGAAGGAATTGCTTTTGGCGCTGACAATTATCGTATGGGAGAATTGATCTTTCAGACCGGTATGAGTGGTTATCAGGAAATCATTTCTGATTTATCGTATTATGGACAAATCGTTATGATGACGTATCCGGCAATGGGCAACTGCGGCATCAACCGCGATGATTTTGAAAGTATATCCCCTATGGTATTTGGCTTTGTTGTAAAAGAATACTGTGAAGAGCCTAGTAACTTTCGCAGTGATATGACGTTAGATGCCTTCATGAAATTAAAAGGTATCCCGGGCATTGCCGATATTGATACTCGTGAAATTACGCGTAAGATCAGAGATCATGGTACTTTAAAGGCAATCATGGCAGATGAAGATGCAAATGTGGAAGAAGTTGTTGCTATGCTGAAAAACAGTGAATTGCCTCATGATGGAGTACAGCAGGTATCTACGCAAAAACCATTCCCGATTCCATCACGTGGCGCAAAGGTTGTCATGGTGGATATCGGAACGAAGTTTGCGGTCATCCGTGAATTTAACATGCGTGGCTGTGACTTGGTTGTTGTGCCTTACAATATGAGTGCTGAGGATATCTTAGCAATCCATCCGGATGGTGTGGTCTTCAGCGGTGGCCCTGGGGCGCCGGAAGATATTCCGGAAACGATTGCGACCTGCAAAGCTTTATTAGGCAAGCTGCCAATGTTGGGCATTGGTTTAGGTCATGAAGTGATTGCTTGTGCATGTGGCGCAAAAGTCGTTAAGATGAAGGTTGGCCATCATGGCAATAGTTCACCGGTACGTAACTTAAAGAAAAATAAGATTGAGTTTACGGCGCAAAACCATGGCTATGAGATTGCCGAAGATTCCCTTGCCGAAACCGGCTTGATCGTGACCTATAAAGCATTAAATGATAATTCGATCGAAGGTTGTGAACATGAAACTTATCCATTGCTGTCTTTCTCCTTTGAACCAGAGGCTGCTCCAGGAGCAGATGACTGCAATTATATATTTGATGATTTCTGCAAGATGATGCAGGAAAGGAGTGCTGAATAGAATGCCAAAGAGAACAGATATTAAGAAAATCATGGTGATTGGTTCTGGACCAATCGTCATCGGACAGGCGGCAGAATTTGATTATGCCGGCACACAGGCTTGTACCTCTTTGCGTGAGGAAGGCTATGAAGTCGTTTTGATTAACTCTAACCCTGCAACGATCATGACCGATTCGGTCATTGCGGATCGTGTTTACATTGAACCATTAACACTGGAATTTGCCAGCCGTATCATCTATAAAGAA
>ERZ826396.492-NODE-492-length-57165-cov-13.271003_pt1 | contig 57165 bp, 48 predicted proteins | sample MGYA00519926_ERZ826396 | MGnify/ENA primary metagenome ERZ826396 (study PRJEB31778, sample SAMEA3449230) | human gut metagenome | biome: human gut; feature: human-associated habitat; material: faeces | place: United Kingdom | collected 2010/2012 ... | reverse complement strand
GGGTTCAAGCAATGTCGGGGTTCAAGCAATGTCGGGGTTCAAGCAATGTCGGGGTTCAAGCAATGTCGGGGTTCAAGCAATGTCGGGGTTCAAGCAATGTCGGGGTTCAAGCAATGTCGGGGTTCAAGCAATGTCGGGGTGGCGGGGGCTGGTGCGGGGTGACAGAGGGACGGGGATAATGTCACATTCCCAGAAGTTTCGCAAAGTCGCATCTCGCTGGGGAATGTGACATTATCCCCGTCCCTCTGTCACCCCGCCACCCCATCTCCCCGCCGCCCGCCGTTCGGTGGAACTACGGGACGACGAAACTACGAGACACCCCGGTAAAGATGGCCGCTCGTGGTGCCGGACACCTTGCCGATGGCGTTGCCGCTGGCATGGGCGACGCTGCGGGCGCGCACGGCGCGGGCGACGGCTCTCGTCGTCTCCTCGACGTTCATGAGTGTGGCATCCACCATGAGGACGCTCACCCCCGCGTGCACGAGATCGGGAACCGCATGCGCCACGTCAAGCTGCACGCCGTTGTACAGGTGGCTGCGACCGAGCGCGTCGGTGACGACGGGGAACTCGTACTCCTTGCGGTCGCGCAGGAAATGCGGGCTCTTGCGGCGCGGGCACGCGTCGCACTCCTCGTCGCAGGGGCCTTGGCTCATGAGCAGGCAGTGCTCGGTGACCATGAGCTCTTGGGATCCGATGATGGTCAGGCCGAGCTCCACGGGAGCGTCCTCGGCAAGGTCGGCGATCTGGCCAAGCGTGAGCTCGGGCGAAAGCCATACGCGCGAAGCGCCGAGATCGGCCGCAGCGGCGAGGGACAGCGTGTTCGTCACAGGCACATGGGGACCGAGTTCGACCTCGCATCCAAGATCGGCGGCGCGCACGAGCGCGCCGAGGCTCTCGGCCATCACGGGCTTGCCGGGCTTGACGAAGCGCCATGCGTCGAAGCCGAGCCTTGCCTCGCGCGTACCGGGAACCGGATCATGCTCGATCACGGGCAGCACGGGAATGACCTGCTTCGGATAGCCGGCCTGCTCCGCAGTGGCGCTGCGCTGGCCGGCGATGACGGCCTCGCCCCGCTTGTAGTTGAGCGCAGGCACGTAGATGAGGTCGGCTCCGGCGCGCTTCGCGGCGCGCGCGCACGCGGGGTTCGTGGCCCACACGGCGATGCGGCAGCCGCGGGGCCGCGCGGGCGGCAGCGCGGGGCGCGCGCTCACGCGCGGCAGCGCACGGTCGCGCGAGCCGGCGAGCAACTTGCCGCGTAGATCCTCGAGGGCGGCGGCGCGCACGCGATGCAGCTGGGAGAAGCCGACGCCTGCGCCCTCGTCCAACTCGACCTCGAGTTCCGTCAGCTCGAACGGCGTTTGGCCGAGGCGATCGATGTGGACGCGCACGTCCTCGACGGTGACGGGCTTGGTGCGAGCCGACTCGACGGCCTCGCCTTCGGCCGCGCCCACGATGTCTAGAACGTCCGTGCCCATGCGCTGCGCAGCCTTCGGAGCAAGCGAGAACTCCACACGCAGGGGCTTGCCAAGGCGCAGCTTCGCCAGGCCGCGCACGGACACGCGGGGAAGCTGCGGGTCGTCCTCGTAGGCGGCCTGCGCGCTGCGCACGCGGAACACGCGGTCGCCCTTCCCCACCGGACGGTTGGGAGAAACGCGCACGTTGCCGTCGCGATCAAAGACCACCTCGTCGAGCGTGTAGGCGAAATGCCCCTTGTTCGTCCAGAACTCCAGCACGTCGCCGCGCGCAAGCGCGCGCTCGGCGGCGATGGCGGCCACCCCGTTCTTCACGGAGGCCACGCGCCCCACGAGCACGCCGCGGTTGTTCGGACGACCGTAGCTCATGATGTCGTTGCCGCGTTTGCCCTCGAGATACGCCGTGGTGAACCCGCGCGAGAACGCCTCGGCGAGCGCGCGGCGCTCGTCGTCGGTGGCGCGCACGGAAGGGTCGTCTGCCCAGGAGCGCCCGTCCGCACCGCCTCCGGCTCCGTCCACATCCGCACCGCTTTTGCAAGCCGCATCCCGCGCGGCGAGCACGCGGTCGAGCACGGCGCGGTAGACGCCCACGACCGCGAACACGTAGTCGGGCGACTTCATGCGACCCTCGATCTTGAGCGAGGCCACGCCCGCGCGCACCAGCTCGGGCAGCAGGTCGATCGCGCACAGATCCTGCGGAGAGAGCAGGTGATCGCCCGGAGAGGGAAGGTTTTTCCGCTGCGCCTTGTTGTGCAGCGTGTAGGGAAGCCGGCACGCCTGGGCGCACAGGCCGCGGTTCGCCGAGCGCCCGCCGATGAGCGACGACATGAAGCACTGCCCCGAGTAGCACACGCACAGCGCCCCGTGGGCGAACGTCTCCACCTCCATGCCGAGGCCGTCGGCCACCTCGGAAAGGTGCGCGATCTCGGCAAGCGAAAGCTCGCGCGCGAGCGTCACGCGCCGGGCCCCAAGCCTTGCCGCCGCTTCGATGTCGGCGGCGTTGTGTGTGTTCATCTGCGTGGAGACATGCAGACGCGCCTCGGGCAGCGAGCGCGAGAGCTCGGCGGCCACGCCGATGTCCTGCACGATGAACGCGTCGGCGCCCGCGCGGTAGGCCTGACGGGCCGTCTCGAGCGCGCGCGAGAGCTCGGAGGGCAGCACGGCGGTGTTGAGCGCCACGTACACGCTCACACCGCGCAAGTGGGCGTAGTCGCACGCCTCGGCAAGCGACTCGAGCGTGAAGTTGTCGGCGCCGCGGCGGGCGTTGAACGATTCGAGCCCAAGGTACACCGCGTCGGCCCCGGCGCGCACGGCGGCGCGAAGCGCTTCGGCGTTGCCAGCGGGCGCGAGAAGTTCAACGGCTTTCGGCTGAGATGTCTGCATCATGCGTCGCATTTCCTTACCTATATATAGTAGGGGGATCGAAACTAAGCGGAACAGAGAGGGTTCCGCATTCCGGGTTCCTTGTGTGCTCCCACAGGGTAACGATTCGGTTTCAACGGTAAGCTAGTATAATCGAATCATGAAGATACGGAGAAAACAGCGCGAAAAGCGCACCCATGGCCCGAAATGGGCCCTCCTTGTCGTGGGAGCCGCATTGTGCTTCGTCGCCTACTGGGGCGTGCAGGGCGTCCTGCGCATCATGGAAGGCTGGACGGAAGACTTGCCGCCCATCGAGAACATCGACTTCACGAACTACTCGCAGGAGTCGGTCATGTACGCGGGCGACGAGTCCACCGTGCTCGCCGAGTTCCGCCTTGAGAAGCGCGAACCGCTCGAGAGCGCCGACCAGGTGAGCCCGTACGTCCTCAAGGGGACGGTGGATACCGAGGACGTGCGCTTTTACGAGCACGACGGCGTGGATCTGCTCGGCATCGCCCGCGCACTCGTGAACAACCTGACCGGCGGCGACCTTGAAGGCGCGTCCACCATCACCCAACAGCTCGTGCGCAACACCATCCTCACCGACGAGGCCACCGACATCTCCTTCGAGCGCAAGATCCGCGAGGCCGAACTGGCCGTCGATATGGAGAAGCGATTCGGCAAAGACGAGATCCTGCTCATGTACCTCAACACCATCAATTACGGAGACGGCTGCTACGGCATCGAGGCGGCGGCGCAGAACTATTTCCAGGTGTCGGCGGCCGATCTCACGCTCGCCCAGGCGGCCACGCTCGTGGGCATCCCGCAGTCGCCGACGTACCTCAACCCGAAAGAATACCCCGACGCATGCCTCAAACGGCGCAACACAGTGCTCGATCGCATGCTCTCCGCGGGCGACATCACGCAAGAGGAGCACGACGCGGCGCAGGCCGAAGAGCTCAACCTCAACCCAGCGCCCGCCACGCCCGAAGACGGCATCTACGCGTACCCGTACTTCACAAGCTACGTGCAGCAGCTGCTAACGAGCGACCCTGCGAAATACGGCATGACCGAAAGCAATCTTTTTGAAGGCGGCTACACCATCTACACCTCGCTCGATCCCGTTTTGCAGGAGGAGGCCGAAGAGGCTTGTGCCGAGCAGAACGCGCGCATGGCCGGCATGGGTCCGGACCTGGAATCGGCGCTCGTGGCGATGGAGCCCGAGACGGGGCTGGTGAAGGCCATGGTGGGCGGCCGCGACTATTACGAGAGCCAATGGAACATCGCCACGCAAGGCGGGCAGCCCACCGGCTCGACGTTCAAGGTTTTCACGCTGGCCGCCGCCATCGAGCAGGGCATCGATCCCGATACGAAGATCGATTGCACCTCGCCCATGGACCGTCCGGGAGCCGAGCCGCTCGAGAACTTCGGCGGTGCCGATTACGGCATCCAGACCATCGAGAACGCCACCGCGCTCTCGTCGAACACCGGCTACTACCGCCTCACCGAAGAGGTAACCCCTGCCGCCATGAACGAGATGGCCACTCGTCTGGGCGTGGGCAGTGAGTTCACGCCCAACAACACGCCCACCGCCGTGCTCGGCACGGAGAACTGCACGCCGCTCAGCATGGCGAACGCCTACGCCACGCTGGCGACCGGCGGCGTGAAGCACGACCCCGTGGTCATCACGAAGATCGTCGACCAAGACGGCAACGTGATCTACGAGCCTGCCGACACGAGCGCCCGCGTGCTCACCGAAGAGGTGTCCGGCGCGGTGACGAAGGTGCTGCGCTCGGTGTTCGAGTCGAGCAACGGCACCGCCTACGGCTTCGGCCCGTCGAACGGCCAACCCGTCGCGGGCAAGACGGGCACCGTGCAGGAGTTCCGCGGGCACTGGCTTGTCGGCTACGCGCCGCAGCTGAGCTGCGCCGTATGGCTGGGCAATCGCAACTACGAGCAAACTGACGCGAGCCTGACCGCGAACCAGCTGTGGCAGGACTTCATGTCGCGCGCGCTTGCGGGCCAAGAGATCGAAGAGTTCCCCGACACCGAGGAGCCCGAGTACAAGAACGACTTCAACGAAGAGCAGGCCGACAAGTACGGCAGCGACAAGGAGAGCGAGGCGAAAGACCCCGCGAAGGCGCCCGACATGTCCGGCAAGACGCTGAGCGACGCCCAGCTGCAGCTGGGCGGCTACAACGTGTACATGGTCGAGGAGTACTCCGACTCGGTTCCCGCCGGAACGGTCATTGGGCAAAGGATCGACGGAGACAAACTCGTCCTTGTCGTATCGAAGGGAAAAGACCCGGGACCGACGATCGAACCCGAACCCGAGCCGGAGCCTGAACCCGAGCCGTCGGACCCGGAACCCACACCCGAGCCCGATCCAACACCCGACCCCGACCCTCCCCCGGCTTTGACCTAACACGCATCTCTCTGAGACGTCGACTACCCCCTTCCTCCCCACGAAGAAAGGCCCGCCGAAAGCGGGCCTTTCTTCGTGTCATGCGCACCATCGCATTGTCATGCAGCGCGCTCCAAGCGGGGAGTTTCTGGTAAACGGGCCGCCACCGGGCTACTGCTTCTCAGCCGCTTTCTGATCGCCCTCCTCAAGCTGAGCGATGCCCGCATCGTACTGGCTTTGAATTTCGCCAATACGTTCGTCGTACGATGCCCAATCGAAGGGTTGCTCGTCAGTGGCACTGTCGATCTCGGTGTAAAGGTCAACATAGGAACTGAGGGCTTCCTTGAGCGCGCCCGTTCCATCGACGTACGCCTGCTGGATGTCCTTGAGATCTTCGGGCGCTTCAAGCTTGTTCAAGTCATCGATGGACTTGAACGCGTTGTCTGCTTGCGTGCGCATGCCCACCACGTCGCCGCGCGAAACAGCATCGGTGAAGCTCGCAAGCTTCTCTTGCAAGTCCTCCATGGTTTGGTTCACTTGCGACATGTACTCGCGATTGGCGGACTGCCGCTGAGCCGCGGACGTGTCCTGCTGCATGCAGCCTCCCAGCGTCGCGCCCGCCAAGGCCGCGGCGCATAGCACAGCGCACACCCTGAGGAACCTAGTCTGCTTCATATATCCTGCTCCCTACGTTATAATCGATGCCTTGTACCGTATCAAGCTACGCGAGCCATGCGCTCGAACCAAAGTTGCGAACGAATCTGCACATCAAAGAGCGCAGCGACCGAGGTACCGCCGCCGCCCGTCGAGCCTCCCGAATCGCCGCCGCCCGTCGAACCGCCATCAGACCCTCCGCCGGTGTCTCCTCCCGAACCTCCTTCGGAACCTCCCCCGGAATCGCCTCCGGATCCACCGGAATCCGAACCGGAACCGCCAGTGCTGCCGTCGGAAGAGCCGTCGCCTCCCGTATCGCCACCCGACGATCCCCCGCCCGTCGAAGAGTCGCCAGATGTCCCTCCTTCGGAGCCGTTCGCCACGGAACCGCCCTGATCGCCAGAACCGCTCGTGTCGCCGTTGTCATATCCCGAGTTCGAATCGTTGGACGACCCCGACGACACGTTGCTGCCGCTGTGACCACCACCTCTACTGCTGCTGTACCCGCCGATGTGGTAATCCGCATTGGAGTAGTCCTGATACGGAGGGTCGCCCGCATCGGCGAACTCTTCGAGCGGAGAGAGCGTGAGCGCCTGATTCATGAACGAACTGAACACGTCTCCTGCGCTTTCATGATTCGGAAGGGTGACTTGGTTGCCTGGATCGCCGAACCAGATAGACGTCGAAAGCTGAGGGGTGATGCCGCAGAACGTGATGTCCAGATAGCTCTCGCTCGTGCCGGTTTTGGCGGCCACCGTCTGCCCGTTTGCCAAGCGCGCATCGGCACCGGTCCCCTCGGCCCCTGTGACCACCGTCTTCATAACCTCGATGGCCGCATGAGCCACTTCCGGAGAGATAACCTGCTCGCTCGAGGTTCGGCGCAGCTCGCTGCCCTCTTCTGCCGTGTTGTCGACAAGCACCTCGCCGTTGGCTTTGGTTATCGTCAGGATGGGATTGGGGTCGTTGCGCACGCCCTCGTTCGCGATGACCGCATAGGCAGAAGCCATGTCGAGCATCGTCACGTTGTTGGAGCCGAGCGTCATGGACGGCGTGATGCTGAGCGGAGACGTGATGCCCATGCGCTGGGCGACCTCGGCCACCTTGTCCATGCCCACGGCCATCTCCAACCGCACGAAGCCGGTGTTCGACGACACCTCGAAGGCACGCGCGATGCTGCGCGTGCCGTAATTTCTGTTGTCAATATTTTCAAGGTCGGTGTACTCGGTGTTCGGGATGCTCGCAGGAGACGAGCAGTCGATCATCGTATTGGGATCGATGCCCGCCTCAAGGGCGGCGATAAGCGTGAACGTCTTGAACGACGAGCCGGAAGGCCGACCGGGATGATCGGGGTCGGTGCCTTCCCCGGTGGCAAGGTTCACTTGCGAGTCGCCACCGACCATGGCTTTTATGTTTCCCGTGGACGGCTCGATGCACACGAGCGCCCCTTGGATGGCATCGCTTTTGGTTTCGCCGTGGATCTTCTCCAGTTTTGCCGCGACCGCCGCCTCGGCCTGCTCTTGCATCGCGGGATTGAGCGTCGTGACGATGGTCAGGCCGCCGCCGCTCACCTCGTTCGCAGAGTAGCGATAGGAGCCATCGGGGTCGGTGAGCAGGTTCTTCACGTAACGGACGAAATGCGGGTACTGGTAGATGCCCTCTTCAGCAGGAAGCGATTCGTTCACCACAAGCGGCTCGGCCTGCGCCGCGTCATGCTCCTCCTGAGTGATGTAGCCGTTCGATAGCATGCGGTCGAGCACGAGGTTACGACGTTTGAGGCAATTCTGGCCGTCGTCGACAAGGGGGTTGTTGTACGAAGGGGACTGGGGGATGCCCACGAGGGCCGCCGCCTCGGCAAGCGTGAGATCCGCAGCATCCTTCGAGAAGTAGCGCTGCGCCGCGGCCTGGATGCCGTAGGTGCTGTTGCCGTAGTTGATGGTGTTGAGGTACATGAGCAGAATCTCGTTTTTCGAGTACTTCTCCTCAAGCTTCACCGACAAGTACATCTCGCGCACCTTGCGCTTGAGGGAGATGTCGTCCATTTCGTCGACGAGGATGGTGTTGCGCACAAGCTGCTGGGTGATGGTGGACGCGCCTTCGCGGCCCGACCCCGTGATGTTCACGACGAGCGCACGGGCGATGCCCATGAGGTCGAAGCCGCCGTGGTCGTAGAAGCGCTCGTCCTCGGTGGCGACGGTTCCCTGGAGGACGTACGGGCTGATCTCGCCCAACTCCACAGGATCGCGATTCTCCAGCTGGAACTTCGCGAGCACCGTCCCGTCTTCGGTCCTCACCTCCGACGGCATCGCCACATTGAGAGAATCCATGTTCTCGTAGTCGGGCAGATCCTGCAACCACGACGATCCGAGGGCCCACACGCCCGCGAAACCCGAGACGACGACCGCCACGAGAACGGTGACGACAGCGAGCAGCCCGATTTTGGGATGCTTCTTTTTGGCGCTAGGCCGGTTCTTGATCGAGCGTGAAGCCACGTGACACCTCCAAAAAACTCCGCTCATTGTATCATCGGGCCTCGCACGCCCATGAAACAACACAAGTTTGTTGGAAAAAGGTCATGACGCAAAAGCCCCGATCGGAGACGCAGAAGCGCATGAAGCAAGGGGGCTTCGCGCATAGCCGAGCGGCCTTTGTTGGATTGGAAGACGCCAGATCGGCGATCCCGCGATGCGGTTGCGGGAGGGCAACCCCGATCAGGAACCGCGCATACGGATGAGCAAGGAGAAAGCGGGGCGAAAGGGCGACGCGGCAGGGCGAAAGGCGTCTTCGCCGCAGGACGCAATACGGCCCCTTCGCCGCGGCGATGCGCGGATTCTCATCTCCGTCGCACCAAGCGACCCCTCCCGCCTCGTCCACAACGGAGCAGGAGGGGCCGCACCCAGCTACACCGACGCCTCGTCGGCGGCGAGCGCTTCTTTCGCCTGTGCAAGCTGGACGCGCACGGCCGCATGCCCCGTGCCGCCCTCGGTGGTGCGGGCGGCCACGATGCTCTCCAAGTCGAGCGCACCCGTGATGTCAGCCTCGAACAGCTCGCACTCGGCTTTGAAGTCGGCGAGCGAAAGATCGCCGAGGTCGCAGCCGCGTTGCTCGCACACAAGCACGAGATGCCCCACCACCTCGTGGGCGCGCCTGAATGGCAGCCCCTTCTTCGCCAGGTAGTCGGCCACGTCGGTGGCTGCAAGGTAGCCCTTCTTCGCCTGGGCGCGCATGGCCTCGGGCACCACGCGCATCGTCTCGACCATGCCGGCGGCGCACACAAGGCAGTCCTCGAGCGTCCGCGCGGCGTCGATGGCGCCCTCCTTGTCCTCCTGCAAGTCCTTGTTGTACGCAAGCGGCAGGGCCTTGCACGTGACGAGCAGCGCCACGAGGTCGCCCACCACGCGCCCGGCCTTGCCGCGGATGAGCTCGGCGAAGTCCGGGTTCTTCTTCTGCGGCATGATGGACGAGCCCGTGGAGAACGAATCGGACAGCTCGATGAACCCGAACTCGGAGCTGGACCACAGCACGATCTCCTCGCACAAACGCGACAGGTGCATGCACGACACGCTGCACGCGTACGACAGATCGAGCAAAAAGTCGCGGTCGGACACGGCGTCGAGAGAGTTCGGGATGACGCGCGAGAAGCCCAGGTCGGCAGCCGTCATCTGCCGATCGAGCGGGTACGTGGTGCCCGCGAGCGCCGCCGCGCCGAGCGGGCTCGCGTCGGCGGCGCGACGCGCAGCAACCAAGCGCTCGAAATCGCGCGCGAGCATCCACGTGTAGGCCAGCAGATGATGCGACAGCAGCACCGGCTGGGCGTGCTGCAGGTGCGTGCAGCCGGGGAGGATGACGTCGAAGTGCGCTTCGGCCTGCATCATGAGCGCGCGGCGCAACGCGAGGTTGGCCCGCATGAGGTCGGAGCAGCGCTGCTTGGCGAACAGGCGCGTGTCGGTGGCCACCTGGTCGTTGCGGCTGCGGCCCGTGTGCAGTCGCGCACCCGCATCGCCCACGCGCTCGATGAGCGCGCGTTCCACCGCCATGTGGATGTCCTCGTCATTCACATCGAAGGCGAACCTCCCCGCCTCGATATCCGCTTTGATGCCGTCGAGGCCGGCTGCGATGGCGTCGGCATCCTCCTGCGCGATGACGCCCTGCGCCGCCAGCATACGCGCATGCGCCTTGGAACCCGCGATGTCCTGCGCGTACAACGCCTTGTCCACCGGCAGCGACGCTCCGAAGCGCTGCGTGAACGCATCCGCTCCCTCGGTGAACCTGCCCGACCACAGTGCCATGCCGCTCCTCCCCTACGCCTGATCGGACGCGACAACGTCCCGCTCGGCCGCCGCGCGCTCCGCTGCGGCCACCTGCTTCCAGATGGGCGTCACGCCCTCGTACTTGCCCCGCTTGAGCGGGCCAGCCTGCTTCTCGGCATCGAACAGCTCCGCGGGCGCGCCCTCCTGCCGACGGTTGGAAGCCCAGGTCTTTCCGGAGAGCGTTTGCAGCTGTATGAAGCCCTTGGCGGCGGTGTGGTCGAACGCGTCGTCCGCATCGTAGGTGGCCAGAGAATAGTCGTAGAGCGAGTACGCGCTCTTGCGGCCGACCACCGTGCACGAGCCCTTGTAGAACTTGAGCCGCACCGTTCCCGACAGGCAGCGCTGCGTGTTGAGCAGAAACGCGTCAAGCGCCTCCTTGAGCGGCGAGAACCACTGCCCGTTGTACACGCACGTTGCCCACGTCTGCTCGATGCCCAGCTTGTAATGCAGCACTTCGCGCTCGAGCACCAAATCCTCGAGCGCCTTGTGCGCCATGACGAGGGCGAGCGCCGCAGGGGCCTCGTAGCACTCGCGGCTCTTCACGCCCACGAGCCGGTTCTCGATCATGTCGAGACGACCGTAGCCGTGCGCGCCGGCGATCTCGTTCAGGGCGTAGATGATGCCGAGGAAGCTCTTCTGGTTGCCGTCGATCATATAGGGCAGGCCGCGGGCGAACGTGAGCTCGACGTACTGCGGCTTGTTCGGAGCCTTCGCGGGATCGACCGTCATCGTGTAGATGTCTGCCGGAGGCTCCATCCACGGATCCTCGAGCACGCCGCATTCGATGGCCCGACCCCACAGGTTGTCGTCGATGGAGTACGGCGACGCCTTCGTAGCGGGCACGTCGACGCCGTGCACCTGCGCCCACTCGATCTCCTCGGGCCGGGTTTTGAGGTCCCACTCGCGCACCGGGGCGAGGATCTCGATGTCGGGATCGAGCATCGTGATGCTGGCCTCGAAGCGCACCTGATCGTTGCCCTTGCCCGTGCAGCCGTGGGCGATGTACTTCGCGCCGAACTTGTGGGCCGCGTCCACAAGATGCTTCGAGATGAGCGGCCGCGAAAGCGCCGAGACGAGCGGGTACTTGTTCTCGTAGAGCGCGTTGGCTGCGAGCGCCTTCGCCAGGTACTCCTTGGCAAACGTATCCCGCATGTCCACGACCACGCAGTCGAGCGCACCGGTCTTGAGAGCCTTCTGCTTGATTTTCTCAAGCCCTTCGTGCTCCTGCCCCACGTCCCCGACCACGGCGATGACGTCGAGGCCCTTCTCCTCCTGCAGCCACTTGATGCACACGGAGGTGTCGAGGCCACCTGAGTACGCGAGTACAACTTTGTCTTTCTGACCAGCCATGATGATAGTCCTTTCCCAATGTTGGTTTGCGTCTGCGGATATGCCCGGATCTCCGATGCGGATACGGATAGCTACAGCTCCGCATGGCCCAAGCGGCGTGCGGATACACGAGTTCCCGTGCGCATCGCGGCTTTTCGCGATGGCGTAAGCGCCGGGCGGCCCTCACGACTTCATGCTGCTTGGCAGCGTTGGGGGAAAGAGGGAGAAAAGCGTCCCTCGCGCAAAGAATAGACGACTAACGTCGTCGCAGACGGTCGATGGCGCGTTCGACTTCGACGGCGGCCTCGGGGGTCTCTGCCGCGATCATGATCGTGTTGTCGCCGGCCACCGTGCCGAGCGCTCCGCGCAGGCTGGCCTTATCGAGCGCAGCGGAGACGCCGGCGGCTCCGCCGGAGAACGTCTTCACCACGACCATGTTGCCTGCCACGTGCACCTCTTCGACCAATTCCGAAACCATGCGCTGCAACCGCATCTCCTCGGGAAGGACGTAGTAGCCCTCGCGCGACTTCACCAACCCCATGTCCATGATGTCGCGGGAGATCGTGGCTTGAGTGCATTCGTACCCAGCGGCTTGCAGCTGCTGCGCGAGGTCGCGCTGCGTCTTGACATTATGCGCGCGAATGATGTCGCGGATAATGTCGTGCCGTTGTTGACGTTTCCTCATGCCCTCGATACTCTCTGTTCCCAGCCGAGAACGATCACATACGGTTCCGGTCACACCCTCTCGCATGCGGTATGCAGTTTAGGGCAAACAGCATGCGAAAATATGCAGTAAATAGTACCCTATCGATGGGTGTTTCGTCCCCAGAATTTCAAAATGCGCAGAAAGATTTTGCCAAGGGCTTGCGAGAGCTGCGTGGGTTGAGGGGGTTGCGGGATTGCGGGGGCTTGCGGGATTGCTGGTCTTGCGGGACTTGAGAAGGGTTGCGGGACTTCCGGGATTGCGGGACTTGAGGCTTGAGGGCTTGTGAGGTTGCGGGCTTACGGGACTTGCGGGCTTGTGGGGTTGCGGGCTTGTGGGACTTTCGAGGGCTTACTGCGCTTGAGGCTTGCGCTCGTTGTCGAGCTTCGGCCGGATCCCGCTTTCCTCCTTTGCGCTTTGTCGGGCCTCGACCGGATCCCGCTCCCCGCCGCCCAGGCTCTGCCTCGCCCCTTCTCCACCGGCCATGCGAACGAGGGCGATCGCGCAACTCGGATTGCGCCGAGTCTCGCCGCACCTTGCCGAACACCGCCCGGACCTTGCCCCGGCGCGCCGAACGGGCTTCGTCGGAACTGCGTCGGATCGGTCGGGATTGCGTCGGAAGCCCGCAACTCGCCCGAGGCTCGTCTGTAGGTGCGCTCAGGGTGTGCTTGGAGCACATCTGGGGCACGTTCGGAGTTCGCCTCTCTTCTCGGAGGCGGGGAGATTGCAGTTCGAGGGCCATCGTGCTCGATACGGTAACAAAATCGCGAAAAAACTTCCGTATTTTACCGTGACTTACAAGCTTCGGGCCTCTTTCAGTCCAAACGGTAAGAAATCGGGAAGTTTTACGATATATAGTACCGAAATCCCCTGCTTTGGCCCGTAGATACAGGCTTTTCGAGCAATCACAGGCCAGGCTACACTCATTTCGGTACTATATGGCAATTTTTTCTTGATTTCATTACCGAAACCTCCGCACAAGCGCCCCTGTCCCTCGTCTTTCGCGCACGAAAGACGGCGAAAACGGAAAATGCGCCACTCCCTTGCGCGAAGGCCCCTTCCACACGGAGCGCACCGTGAGGAAGGGGCCGGCGACGTGACTCAGAGAGCGGAAAGAATCCCGCCCAGCCTCTCGATCAGCACATCAACGTCCTCGCGCGTGCAGATGAGCGGCGGGAGGAAGCGCAGCGTGTGCGGGCCGGTGAAGTTGAGGAGCAGCCCCGCATCGAGGCCCTTGAGCACGACGTCCGGGGCGCTCGCGTCCGCGTCGAAGTCGACGGCAACCATGAGGCCGAGGCCGCGCACCTGCTCCACGTGCGGCAACGCGGCCAAGCACTCGCGCATGTACGCCCCCACCTGCTCAACCTGCTCGGCGATGCCGCCTTCCGACAGCTCGCGCACGGTGGCACGAGCGGCGGCGACGGCCAGACAGCTGCCGCCGAACGTGGAGCCGTGGTCGCCCGGTGCGAACGAGGCCGCCACTTCTTCGCGCGCAGCGCACATGCCCATGGGGAATCCCGAGGCGATGCCCTTGGCGATGGTGACGACGTCCGGCGTGATGCCGAAATGCTGGAAGCCGAAGGGGTGGGTGCCGCAACGGAACATGCCGCATTGGATCTCGTCGCACATGAGCAGCGCGCCGCGCTCCTCGGTGAGGCGACGGGCCGTCTGCAGGAACTCGGCCGTGCAGGGATGCACGCCGCTCTCGCCCTGCACGCACTCCACCATGACGGCGCAGATGGCATCCCCCTGCGCTTCGAACAGGGCCTCGAGCGCCGCCACGTCGTTGATGGGCGTGCGGGCGAAGCCGTCCGGCAAAGGCCGGAACGCCTCCTGTTTCGCCGGCTGGGCCGTGGCGGCCAGCGTGGCGAGCGTGCGGCCATGGAAGCTCGCATCGAGCGTGACGATGATGCGGGGCGCGGCCTCGCGCGCAGCCGCAACGGTGGCCTCGTCGGCGCCTTCGGCCTCGGCGCGCGCGGCGGCGCGCTTCTTGGCGTGCAAGCGCGCAAGCTTGAACGCGCATTCGTTCGCCTCGGCGCCGGAGTTGGCGAAGAAGCTTCGCCACGGCGTGCGCTCGGCTTCGGGAACGCACGCGTTCAGCAGGTCGGACACAGCGCGGGCGACCTCGCCGCGATGCTCGATGTAATAGTAGTTGCTCACGTGCACGAGCGTGCGCGCCTGCTCCTCGAGCGCGGCGACGAGCGCAGGATGGCAGTGGCCGAGGCTTGCCGCTCCCACACCCGACACGAAGTCAAGATAGGTGCGGCCCGCGTCGTCGACCACCTCCATGCCGCGTCCGGAGACGAGTTCGACGGGCTTGCGGGCGTAGGTTTGCATGAGATAGGCAGATTCGAGTTCGCGCTCCTCGACGTAGGACATGACGTGACTTCCCTTCTTCTTCGTTCGTCCTCTTCGTGCGCCGCCTCACCGGCGTAGCGAGGTGCCCTTCCCGCCCCTTCGCAGGGCAGAGGAGCGGGCTACTTGGACCCCGACGAGCCCTCGGCGGCGTGATGGCGGTTCTCTATGAGCTTCGAGGCGAAATTGCCGAGCGGATGGGTGTCGAACTTGCACGACTCCTCGGTGGAGTGCATCGTGGTGCCCACGCCGGTGCTGGTGAGCAGCTCGAGCAACAGCGAGTGGGGCGTGACGCCGTTGATGATGTGCGCGCGGAACACGCCCGCATCGAGCGCGTGGATGCACGACTTCAGCTTGGGGATCATGCCCGTGGACACGATGTTGTTCTCCACCATGTACTGGGCCTCGAACAGCGTGAGGTTTGAGATGAGCGAGTCTTTGTTCTCGAAGTTCTCGTAGAGGCCGTCGACGTCGGTGAGGAAGACCACCTTGTGCGCGCCGATGGCGGCGGCGATATGGCCCGCCACCATGTCGGCGTTCACGTTGTAGAAGCCGCCGTCCTCGCCGAGCGCGACCGAGGCGACGACAGGGATGTAATCGCCGGCGACGAGGTCGTCGAGAAGCGCGCTGTTGATGCGCGTGATACGCCCCACGCGGCCAAGGTCGGGGCTCGCTTGCTCGGCCACGATGACGCCCGCGTCCGCGCCGGACACGCCCACGGCGAAGTTGCCGTGCTCGTTGAGCGCTTCGACCAGCTCCTGGTTCACCTTGCCCATGAGCACGGTGCGCACGAGGTCCATGGCCTCGGGCGTGGTGACGCGCTGGCCGTCCTTGAACTCCACGGGCAGCTGCATGTGCTCCATGGCCTCGGTGATGGCCTTGCCGCCGCCGTGGACGATGACGGGGTTCACGCCGACGATCTTCAAGAGCACGATGTCGGCCATGACGTCGGCGCGCAATTGCTCGTCCACCATGGCCGAGCCGCCGTACTTGATGACGACCGTCTTGCCGGTGATGTTCTTGATCCACGGCAGCGCCTCGACAAGCACCTCTGCCGCTTTGTGCGATGCGCCCTTCGGGCGCGTGTCCTTCGCGTATTTCATGATCGGTAGTCTCCGTTGATCGTGATGTACTCGTGCGTGAAATCGCACGTCCAAACCGTAGTGCGGGCGTCGCCGGCGCCGAGGTCGACGTCGATGACCACCTCGGGCCGCTCGAAGCGCCGCAAAGCCTCGTCCTCGTCGAATTCGACCGTGAGCCCGCCGCGGCACACGGGCAGGCCCATGATGTCGATGGCGGCGTCCTCCTGGCGAAAGCGCGCGTCGGACTTGCCGAGAGCGGCCGCGATGCGGCCCCAGTTGGCGTCGTGGCCACAGATGGCCGTCTTGACAAGCGGCGAGTTCGCCACGGCGCGGGCGGCTTTGTCCGCGTCCGCGTCGGTGGCGGCGCCGGCCACGTGCACGGTGACGAGGCGCGTGGCGCCCTCGCCGTCGGCGGCCATCTGGCGCGCAAGGCTCTCGCACACCGCGGCGAGCGCGGCTTCGAAGCGCTCGAAGGCGGGCGTGTCCGGCGCGAAGGGCGCGGAACCCGGCGGCACCGCCCGACCGCTGGCCATCATGAAGCACGAATCGTTCGTGGAGGTGTCGGAATCGACGGTGACCTTGTTGAAACTCGCATCGACGGCGCGCTTGAGCGCCGCACGGAGGTCGCGCGGCAGCACGGGGGCGTCGGTGGCGAGGATCGCGATCATCGTGGCCATGTTCGGCATGATCATGCCCGAGCCCTTCGTCATGCCGCCGACCGAGAAGACGCAGCCCTCGTAGCCGATGCCGTCGCCGGAGAACGTGACCGCGCACTCCTTCGGGCGCGTGTCGGTGGTCATGATGGCGCGCGCCGCGTCCGCGCCGCCGGCGGCCGAAAGCGCCTCGACGGCGGCGGGCAGACCGGCCGCGAACGGCTCGAGCGGCAGATGCTGGCCGATCACGCCCGTCGACGCCACGAGCACTTCGCTTGCGGGGCAGCCTACGGCGTCGGCGGCCAGACGCGCCGACTCGCGCGCGGCCTCAAGACCGCGCTCGCCCGTGGCGGCATTCGCGTTGCCCGAGTTCACGACGACGGCACGCGCCGTGCCGCAACCCTGGCCGTCAAGATGCTCGCGCGACACGACCACCGGTGCCGAGCAGAAAACGTTCTGGGTGAACACCGCCGCGCAGGCGCACGGCTCGTCGGCGACGACGAGCGCGAGGTCGAGCCGCCCGGGATCCTTGCGAAACCCCGCGTGCACGCCCGCGGCCTTGAACCCGCGCGGCGTGGTGACGCCGCCACCCGGAACCAACGGCAGCGCGCAGGGGCGCTCTGCGGCGGTCGCGGCGATGCGCAGAGGAGCAGGTGCGCCGTCACCTTGCTGCCGGTCGAAGCGGTTGGGAGCGGGCTGCTCGCCCGCTGTCTGATCTTCGCTGCTCATGGTTGCCTCTTTCTCCTTGCGGCTTTCGGCATCGGTCTACACGGGTGCCGCGACGACATCGAGGCCGGCGGTTTGCGGAAGCCCCAGCACCGCGTTCGCGCACTGCACGGCTTGGCCAGCCGCGCCTTTGACCAGGTTGTCGATCGCGCACACGGCGATGAGCACGCGGGCGCGCTCGTTCACGGCCAGACCGATATGGGCGCCGTTCGTGCCGACCACCGACGAAGTCTTCGGCATGACCCCCTCGGGCAGCACGCGCACGAAGGGATTTCCCTCGTAGAACGCGCGATAGCGCTCGAGCACGGAGGCGGCGTCCGCAGGGGCGTCGGACGAAAGCGGCAGGTTGACCGTGGAGAGCAGTCCGCGCTTCGCCGGCGCGAGGTGCGGCGTGAACACGAGGCGCCCTTTGAGGTCGAGAATTTGCTCGATCTCGGGCGTATGGCGATGCGTGGCCACGCCGTACGCTTCAAGGTTCTCGTCGGCAAAGCAGAAATGCGTGCGGGCGGTCGCCTTCTTGCCCGCGCCCGTGACGCCCGAAATGGCGTCCACCACGACCGCGCCCTCTTCGGCGACGAACCCCGCGCGCACGGCGGGCGCGGCGGCCAATGAAGTGGCAGTGGGATAGCAGCCCGCACAGGCCACGAGCGCGCCTCTGCCCGCTTCGCGGGCCTTGGCCGCACGGGCAAGATCGTCGGGGAAGAGCTCGGGCAGACCGAACGCGGCGCGCGCGAGCAGGTCGGGGGCGGTGTGGGGCGTGGCGTACCAGCGCTCGTAGACAGCAGGGTCTTTGAGCCGGAAATCGGCCGAAAGGTCGACGACCGTCGCAGCTCGGTCGACGAGCCGGGGGGCCATCGACAGCGCCGCCGTATGAGGAACGGCAAGGAACACGAGGTCGCACGCATCGAGAGCGGGGTCGTCATGGGTGGTGAAGGCGAGGTCGGTGGCGCCGGAGAAGCCGGGGTATTCGCAAGAGACGGGCGTGCCGGCCAGCTCGTTCGAGGTGACAGCGACGAGCTCGAGGTCGGGATGGCGCAGGGCGATCCTCGTCAGCTCGATGCCGGCGAACCCCGCCGCGCCTACGATGCCCGTCGTGATCGCCATGTCGATCGCCTCCGTTCAGCCCGCCATGGGGCAGCTCGTTTCGTGTCGGCGCTTCGCTCGATTTGTGCAAGCGCACAAATTGAAGCCGTTTGCACCGCTGTCGATCATCCTAAGAAAGAAACGAGGGTTTGACAAGGTTCGCAGCGAAAATAGCCGAGCGAGAAGCAAAGGAGATGCGGCAAGAGGCGGCGAAAAGGGCGCGCCGGAAGGGGAAGGGCCATGGCGTGTCCGCACGACCGCGATGGGAAACGTGCAGGCGGCCTGCGATGGGAAGCGCGAGCGGGCCGCACTTTTGCCGCGCATGCGCCGGGAGGGAGGCCCCGCCCTCCCCGGAAACGCGCGCCCGCCGGCAACGCATCCGGACCTTCGGCGCGGACAGGGGAAAAGAGCCGTGCGGGATGGCCGGTCGGCATCCCTTCTCAAGGCGACTTGATACCGATCCCCTCCCCCGCTCGATCCCATCGGATCGGGATCGGTGGAGGGGGGGGGTGCCCCCAATTGCCCCTGCCGGGAGAACCACGGAGGGCAGCGAATCGTAGCTCGAACGGGCAGGGACGAGCCAGGTCGGCGCGGCGCGCTTTGCCTATGCGTCTCCGACCTCGCTGGCAGAAGGGCAGCTCGCTTGCGCCCTCTCCACCCAAGGCGAGGGTTTCGGCCATCGTCAAGCCCCTCTCCTGCGGAATCCGCACACAAGAGCCCCTCCCTTTCGGAATCCGCGCACAAGATGCGCTGCGCCTTTTCGGGTGGGTTTTCCGCTCGCCATCGGTTCGATGGCGAGCGTGCAGAAAAATCGTCCGAAAATGGACACGAAACCGCGCTCTGGCACGAAAAGGTGGGGTTTGGAAGCCCTGCGAAGGTCCTTGTCGGCAAAAGGCCAGGTCGCGATTTTCGGACACGCGTCCGAAGAGGCCTTTTCGTGCCAGAACGCGGTTTCGTGGCCAAAATGAGGCTATTCGCTCGCACGAGACGTTCGCAAAAGACTCCCACCCGACAGCGGCGCGCCGAAGCGCCGAGCAAAGCATGGGGTACAATCAAGAAAGCAAGAAAAGCGACCGCAAGGAGACGCCATGCAGAAGTTCATCGCGGAGGAGTCGTTCTGGAAGCTGTTCCCCGAGGCGGCGATCGGGGTGATCGTTGCACGCGGGATGAAGCCTGCCGACGAGGTGCCCGCCGAGGATGCGGCGGCGATCGCCACGCTTCTGAGGGAGGCGAACGCGCAAGCCGACCGCCACCTCACAAGCAACACCATCTCGCAAAACGAAGTCGTGCGCGTATGGCGCGACGCGTATCAGCAGTTCAAAACGAAGAAAGGCGCGCGGTGCTCCATCGAGAACCTGCTCAAGCGCGTGCTGAAAGGCAACCCCGTCGGCTCCATCACGCCCGCAGTCGACATCTACAACGCCGTGTCGCTCAAATACGCGCTGCCGGTGGGAGGCGAGGACATCGACACGTTCGAGGGCGACCTGCGCCTCGGCATCACGGAGGGAGGCGACGCCTTCCGCGCGCTCGGGGAGGACGAGGACGATCCCACGCTACCCGGCGAGCTGTGCTACCGCGACGACGCGGGGGCGGTGTGTCGCTGCTGGAACTGGCGCGACGGCCAACGCACCGCGCTCACCGACGATTCGGAGAGCGCGTTTCTCATCATCGAGTGCGTCGATCCGTCGCGCATCGACGACCTGCGCGCGGCACTCGATGAGTTCTCCCAGCTCATAGAGCGCTACCTCGGGGCCTCCATCGAGGCGCGCGCCATTGTGGATCGCTCGAATCCCGAGGTGGTCATCGTCGACTGACAAGCGGAAAAGCCCCTACTCCTTCTTTCCGAAGATCCCGCCGAGGAGGAGGCCGAGCGGAGAGCCCTCGCCCACGAGGCCACCGAGCTTTTCCCTGATAGCACCCAGGTCAAGCCCCTCTAAACCGGCGCCTCCTTCGGCGATCATCGACTTCACGTGCTCAACCACTTCGGCAATCTGTCCCTCGTCGAGCGCGTGCCCCGTGAGCTGTTCGATCGCGCCCTTCGGATCGGCGATGAACTCCTGCGCCTTCTCGGGGGCCTCTCCCACCGCCGCCATCACCTGCTCGGCAATTGCCTTGACGTCCATGCTTCCTCCTTCGATCAACATCGTTCGACAGAGGCACTATAGCAGGAGGGCCCGCCGATCACGTCGACGAGCCCTCCCCCTCAACTAGCTTTTGCACAGGGGAAACGGAGGCGCGATGCGTCCCGTTGCGTCTGCGAACAGCCGCGCGCACGCAGCAGCCGCCTTCCTGGCCCAAAGCTCCAACCGCACGCACGCAGCAGCCACCCCCTGGCCCACCCCCCAGCTGCGCGCAGCTCTCGCGCGCGCCCGCAGACGCCGCCCTACACCGCGGCGAGCGCCTGGTCGACGTCGGCGATCAGGTCTTCGGTGGCCTCGATGCCGCACGAAAGGCGCACGAGGTCGGGCGTGATGCCGGCGGCAGCCAGCTCCGCGTCGTTCATCTGGCGGTGCGTCGCGTTCGCGGGATGCAGCACGCAAGTGCGCGCGTCGGCCACATGCGTGGCGATCTGCGCCAGTTTAAGGTTGGCCATGAACGTCTCGGCCGCCGCGCGCCCACCGGCCACGCCGAAGCTCACCACGCCGCTCGCTCCGGCAGGCAGGTACGTGCGCGCCAATTCGTGCTGCGTATCCCCCGGCAAGCCCGGATAGCGCACCCACGCCACCTTCGGATGCGCGGCCAAGTGCTCGGCCATCGCCAAACCGTTCTTGTTGTGCTGCGCCATGCGCAGATGCAGGCTCTCCAGCCCCAGGTTCACGTAGAACGCGTTCTGCGGCGACTGAATGGCCCCGAAATCGCGCATGAGCTGCGCCGTCGCCTTCGTGATGAACGCCCCTTCCAGCCCGAAGCGCTCCGTGTACACCACGCCATGGTAGCTTTCGTCCGGCGTGGTGAGGCCGGGGAACTTGTCGGCGTGCGCCGTCCAATCGAAACGTCCGGAGTCCACGATGGCCCCGCCCACACTCACGCCGTGGCCGTCCAGGTACTTCGTGGTGGAATGCGTCACGATGTCGGCACCCCATTCGATGGGGCGGCAGTTCACCGGCGTGGGGAACGTGTTGTCCACGATGAGCGGCACGCCGTGCGCGTGCGCGGCTGCGGCGAAGCGCGACAGGTCGAGCACCGCGAGCGCCGGATTCGCGATCGTCTCGCCGAACACGGCCTTCGTGTTCGGACGGAAGGCAGCCTCAAGCTCCTCGTCGGTGCAGTCCGGCGCGACGAACGTACACTCGAGACCCATGCGACGCATCGTGTGGGCGAGCAGGTTGTACGTGCCGCCGTAGATGGCCGAGCTGGCCACCACGTGATCGCCCGCACCCGCGATGTTGAACACGGCGAAGAAGTTCGCAGCTTGCCCCGACGACGTGAGCATGGCCGCCGTGCCGCCCTCGAGCTCGGCGATCTTGGCCGCCACGGCGTCGTTGGTGGGATTCTGCAGGCGCGTGTAGAAGTACCCGGCCTCCTCGAGGTCGAACAGGCGGCCCATGTGCTCGCTCGTGTCGAACTTCCAGGTGGTGGACTGGTAGATGGGCAGCTGGCGCGGCTCGCCGTCGCCGGGACGGTAGCCGCCCTGCACGCAAGTGGTGCCGATGGATTCGCTCATGGGTATGCTCCTTGAGTGCTCGATAAGATGAGATTTTGCGTCCGGCCCAGTATAGCGAACCAGCCCCGCCCCGCGGTAGCGCCCTCTTTTCGATACTTCGATATCGTGTATTCAGATAATCAAGTAATCACAACCGCACATTACGAACCACCCGACGTTACAACCCCTTCTTGCACGCCCCACTCCCGGCGTCACGCCCCCCTCTCGAGTGTCTCCCACCCCCGACACCATAGACCCCTTCTCACGCCCACCTCCACCGTCGACGCCGCCAACACGCCGGGGCTCCTTGCCGAGAACGAATCCAAAAAACCACGGCGTCCGTTTCCTTGTTGAATATTTTTCTCATCGCACTGAGCAAATCTCCTCGTTACAAAAGCTGCGGCACCGGTTTCTTTGCAGCGCTTCGCGATCGGCGCGATTCCGCTTCGACCGCGAATCGAATCTGTGAGAAACGCACGCAGACGGTTTCCGCACGAGCATGCGCGACTGGACTGAATACGAGCGATGCGAGCACGCCCAGTCGCGCAGCGCCGTCCCAGCGAAACGGCGTGCAACCAATCCTGCCGCGCCGCGCGTCGGAAGGCCGTCCCTCTCGATTCGGTGAGCGACAGTCCCCCTTTCGACGTACGTCGATTGACCCCGCCGATAACGCATCATCGATTATTGAGATATGCGGGCCATCTGATTGTCCGGTATCATGGGCACGTTGCACACGAACGCCATCCCGCGCTCAGCGCGGCTTATCGGAGGTTTCCCCATGCCCATCAAGATACCCGACGCACTGCCCGCCACCGACGTCCTCGAAGGTGAAAACATCTTCGTGATGACGGAGTACCGAGCCATCCATCAGGACATCCGCCCGTTGAAGCTGGTGCTGCTCAACCTCATGCCCACCAAGATCGTCACCGAGACGCAGATCTTGCGCAAGCTTTCGAACACGCCCTTGCAGATCGAGGTCAGCCTGCTGCAAACAGCCAGCCACACGGCGAAGAACGTCTCGGAGCAGCACCTCGACGCGTTCTACACCACGTTCGACGAGATCAAAGACCAGCATTTCGACGGCATGATCATCACCGGAGCGCCCGTGGAGCTGCTCGATTTCGAAGACGTGGACTATTGGGATGAGCTCACCCGCATCATGGCGTGGTCGGCTGCGAACGTGCACTCCACGTTCCATATCTGCTGGGGCGCGCAAGCCGGCATCTACTACCACTACGGCATTCCCAAATACGAGCTGCCCAAGAAGATTTTCGGCGTGTTCGATCATGACGTGGTGAAGCCGTCCTCGCCGCTCGTGCGCGGGTTCAACGACACGTTCAAAGCGCCGCACTCGCGCTACACCGAGGTGCATGCGGCCGACATCGAGGCGCATCCCGACCTCGAGCTCATTGCCATGTCGAGCGAGGCCGGCGTCTACATCGCGAAGAGCACCGACAGCCGCCACTTCTTCGTGTTCGGCCACCCCGAATACGACGCCGAAACGCTCATGGCCGAGTACGAGCGCGACATCGCGAAGGGCCTCGACATGCCGCTGCCGCGCCACTACTTCCCGAACGACGACCCCGCGCAGACGCCGCACGCCACCTGGCGCGCGCACGCCCAGCTTCTGTACACGAACTGGCTGAACTACTACGTGTACCAAACCACGCCTTACGACCTGGCCAAAGCGGGCGGCGTCGAGGGGCGGGGCGAGCAAGCCACGGGGAAGAGAGCCGAAGGCGAGAGGGGCGAGCGGGCCGAGGGAGAGCGGGCCGAGCAGGGCGGCCAAGGCGATCGGGACGGCCTCGATGGCTGACGGGCCCCGCTACCGCGTGCGGCCCGTCACGACGCCGCTGCCCTCGCGCGCGAGCGCGCGCCCGCATGGCGCAGACGGAAACGCACGCACGCGCAGCGGGAGCGCGCATGCGGACGCGGATGCGCGCGACGCGTTCATCCGGCCCGCAACGGAGGACGACGACGGATACGACCCCTTCTCCGACCGCCCTCCCGCACCTGAACCCCAATTCCAAGAGGATCCCTGGAACTGACGGGGCCGCCCGAAGGCGGCCCCGATTCGCATGTTCGCGCCGAACTGCCGTTCGCTTGCGTCACCAAAGACCGAATACCTGGTCGAGAGCATTTTCGAAAGAATCCTCGTCAACCGTCCATACGCCATTGACGAGCGTGAAGTCGAGCGCGACATACGATTCGGATTTTTCCGCCGCAGCTTGGCTTTGGGCTTGCGGCAGCAATTCCGCCACCTTCGCTTTCCACTCCTCCTCGGAGGCAACCGCGTCGCCATCGAGCGCCAAAAGCTCCTCGTACAGCGCCTCCGTCACCCCGTAGATGCTCCGCGCTTCGACGGTGGCGAACGCCAAGCCGACGCCGTCCGAATGCGCGTAGGCATCGTTATCGCCAATCGAGAACGTCAAGTCCTCCATCAACCATGCGGAGAACTCGGCGGGATCGATGCCCAGATCGGTCAAGGTGTAGCCGGTTGAACTCTCGAACGCGCCCTCGGCCTTTTCCGCAACGAGCGCCGCGACGCCCGCATCCCCGCCGGCCATCTTCCCCAACGCCCCCTCGGCAGCAGAGCGCACCGCCTCGACTTCGGTGTCGATATCGCTTGAATCAAGCGGAACGACCTCCGTCGCGCCTCCGTACACGGCCCCATGAGAACCGGAGTGCTCGATAACCATCATCACGAATGCGCCGAACATCAAGTACGCGACGATCGCGAGCACGCTGAGCACGATGCCGACGATGCCGCACGCCTTGCCGCCCGTTGCCTTCCCGTCCTTGCCGAACGACTTGACGAACTGCGATGCCAAAACGATGGCCGCGATGCCAAGCCCGATGCCGAGGATGACCGTTCCCGAGAAAACGATGGCCGCAATGCCGCAAACGAGCGCCGCAACCGCCTTTCCGCTGCCCGGCGCACCGGAAGCGGAGGGGGAAACGGGCGGTTGCGGAGGCGCGTACCCACCACCAGGAGGCATCGGCGCAGATTGACCGGGCGCAGGCGGCACCGGTTGCACGAGGGGAACCGGAGCCGATGCGGGAGGCGGCGGGGGCGGGGTCGGCGACTGCGGAGACGGCGCGGGTGCTTTGGGTTTCGCGGGTTCCGCAGGACCCACGGGCTCCGCAGGTTCCGCGGGCTTCACGGGTTCTGCAGGTTCCACAGAACCTACGGGCTCCACGGGCTCTGCAGGCTCTACAGGCTTACGAGAATCGTCCGGCGACACATTGGAATTGTCACTCATGGGATGCTCCTATTTCATCGCTTCTCATGCTGCCATCAGCATACCATACGATTCCGTTTTATCCCAGATCAAGCGCAAGAACGCCCCCCCCCCCCGCTTTTTCCCTCGTTTATATCAGATTATTTTACGTATTTTATTGCGCATATATTCTTGCATAATTTTATGTAGAATGTATAATACAAGGCACGTAAACCGAGCACGTCAACGGACCGAGGAGGACGCGATGCCCATCAGCGTCACCGCGACGGAAGTCGCCCGCAATTTCAACGGCGTTATGGAAAAGGCGCGGGCGGCTGGGAGCGTCACCGTCATCAAAAACAGCCACCCCATCGCCCAGATCATTCCGATCAACGAGGTGAAGGAGGAAGCAAGTATGGTAAAACTGGCAGAAGAGTTCATGGACGAATACGACGATATGTTTGTTGAGCTCGCGAAATGAGCAGGGAAACGCGATACGTGTCTCGCGAAGACGCGCTTGCCATACACCAACGATCTATCGCAAGGTACGGAGGAATCGACGGATTGCGCGATGAAGGATTGCTCGATTCGGCGCTCGCTCAACCTGGTCAAACGTTCGACGGCGTTGAGCTTTATCCGTCGTTAGCGGAGAAAGCCGCCCGCTATGCGTACGGCATCATAAAGAATCACCCTTTTGCGGATGGCAACAAGCGCACCGGCGCGGCCGTTCTCGCCGTTTTCCTTAGAGCGAACGGCGCTCGATTCAAACCGCGACTCGAAGACATGCAAAGAGCCATCCTGGCCGTCGCAGACGGAACGATGGACTGCGACGAACTCGCCAACTGGATAGCCGAACAGCTTTGACAGCGGGAGGCGGGAGCGCTGCGCCGTACCGCAACGCTCCTGCCTCAACGCGCTCACGGCGCAGATCAGGCGGGGAAGGATGAAGAAGCCTGCGGTGCAACGCTCCAAGCGACGAACTCGTCTGCGTCCAATTCGCCGAAACCGCGCACCACACGGTCGCAAATTGCGGCGAGATCTTCGTAGGTGCCTGCGAGGTCGCTATCGTACACGCCCATCGTACGGTAGCCGGCAGCGCGCAGCGTGCGCGCCGCATAGGAAGAGTCCTCGAATCCCCAGGTGGAGCGCAGAGGAGTGCCCATGAGGGCGCGCGCATGATCGTACACGGCAGGTTCCCGCTTCGACTTCCCCACGTCGTCCACCGACACGACGGCATCCAGATACGGCAGGAACCCGGCCGTCTCAAGGCCAGCTTGGAGGTAGGCTTGCGGGCTCGACGACGCCACGCTCATCGCCACGCCGCGCTCGGCGAGCGCTCGTACAAACGCGAGCGCACCCGGCCGTTCGCAAGCCCGCTCGCGATAGTACCCTAAAACGAACTCGTCGATCATGCCCACAACGTCGGCGGCGCTCGCTCCCAATCCAAAACGTTCATGGAAGAATGCTCCCGATTCCGGCACCGTGAGAGTGTTCAACTCGTCGGTGTCAGCCTTCGTCAGCCGCACACCGGCACGTCGGGAAAACTCGTCCTCCATCTCGTGCCATACGCCCGACGAATCGAGCAGCGTTCCATCGCAATCGAAGATGACGCCGATGCGTTCGCTCGTCACGTTTCGTACTCCTTCGCTTCGTCACTTCGCGCCGTACTGCGCATAGTACTTGTCGAGCGCAGCTTTCACCGCGTCGTCAATGACCACGCGCCCCTGCACCTCGCGGTTGTGCAAGCACTCAGTCACCTCGGCCATGGACACGATGGACGCCACCGGGAAACCGTACTTCTCCTGCACTTCCTGCTGCGCCGTCACGACGCCCCCCTTGCCCACCTCCATGCGGTTGAGCGACACGATCAGGCCCTTGATGTCCACATCGGCCGCACCCTTCAGGATGGGGTACGTCTCGTCGATGGATTTCCCGGAGGTCGTCACGTCCTCCACCATGACCACGCGATCGCCGTCATGCAGCTCGGAACCCAGCAGGTTGCCCGCATCCGCGCCGTGATCCTTGACCTCTTTGCGGTTGGAGCAGTACCGCACCTGCTTACCGTACAACTCGGAGATGCCCATCGCGGTGATCACCGACAGCGGAATGCCCTTGTACGCCGGACCGAACACCACGTCGAAGTCCAGCCCGAAGTTGTCGTGGATGGCGCGCGCATAGAAGAGGCCGAGGCGGTGCAGCTGGTCGCCCGTCACGTAGGCGCCCGCGTTCATGAAGAAGGGGGACTTGCGGCCGCTCTTCAAGGTGAACTCGCCGAACTTGAGCACCTCACTCTCCACCATGAACTCGATGAACTCCTGCTTGTACTGCTCCATGGCCGTCCCTTTCTCCGAATCGTCCGCGCGGCGGGCGCGCTTGTCGCAACCATGATACTAGAAGCCGTTCCCCTCGGGCACGTCAAGGCTTGCGCTTCGCGGCGACGACGCTCCCTCCGTCCGTCAGTTGCCATCCCCGATTCTAAGGTTGCACCTTTCGGCCTCACTCGCCATCATCGGCCCCCTCTTCTTCAAGCCATTCTGCGAGTTTCGTCTGCAGAAGCTTCTTATCGGGCAGGTACAGGCGATACTCCGCAGCGTAAATGTGCGCATCTTCGGGAAGCGTCAACTCCACAAGTGCCTGGTCGCTGCGCTTGCAGAGCAGGATGCCCACGGTGGGATTCTCATCGGGAAGCCTCATATGGCGGTCATAGTAGTTCACATACATCTGCATCTGGCCCAGATCTTCATGGGAGAGCAGGTCGGCCTTGAAGTCCACGAGCACGTAGCAGCGCAGAAATCGGTTGTAGAGCACGAGGTCGAGGTAATAGTCGCGCCAATCGAACTGGAAACGCTTCTGCCTGCGTTCGAAAAGGAAACCCTTGCCCATCTCGAGCAGGAAATCCTGCAGATGGTCAACTACAGCGGTCTCGAGGTCGGTCTCGTGGTAGACGGCCTTGTCGTCAAGACCCGCGAACTCGAGCACATAGGGGCTTTTAATGAGGTCGGCCGGTCTTTGAGGTGCCGTCCCCTCGTTGGCCAAGCGCATAACCTCGTTCTTGTCGCGGCTGAGGGCGAGACGTTCGTAGAGGCTAGAGCCGTATTGGCGTTTGAGAGTCTTCACATCCCAAACGTTGTCGATGGCCTCGCGCTCGTAAAAGTCGCGCTCGGCTTTGCTTTCTATGCGCATGAGCACTTGGTAATGAGACCAACCGAGACGAAAGGGGAAAGATTCGAGCGTGTCGGGAGATTGTCTAAATCCCGTTTGGACAATTCCGGCGAAGTCTTCGGCGGGCAATTGCCTCAACGGAGATGAGACAATCTGGCTCTCGCGCTCGCGATAGACGAGGTAGAACTGCCGCATGTTGGCGACAGTGGCGCGGGAGAAACCCCTTCCGAACTCCGCGGTGAGATAAGCGGAAAGCCTGTCAAGCACCCGGGCTCCGTAGTCTGCGCGCTCTTTGCCCCGTTGTTCCTGTTCAACGATGTAGCGGCCCAGTTCAAAGCTCGTATAAACCGTCACGGCATTGGCGAACTGGCCGATGTAGCCTCGGGCGTTTGAAACGAGCGCTTTGGAGCGGTCGAAAAGCTCTTGAAGGTTGTCGCCCTTTGCGAGATCCCCGTCGTTTTTCCCAGTCACGGCCAAACCTCCCCTCCAAATCGCAGCTTGAGATGCTCGAAAGCGATTTTACCAGACGGCGCGAACGCACCTATGATGTTGCGCAGGATGAGACGCGAAGGCGACCTCTGCAAACGCAAGCGGGCACGCGGATCGCCCGATCAGGGCCGCAACCGCCCGCGCACCCGCTCGCGTTCCCGTCCCATGCCCCTTTGCCCGCTCGCAGGCGCACCGCGCGGTGCCTTGAGGCGTCAGTCGCGCGACACCAGGGTGCGGGCGCGGGCGCTCGAGCGCTCCAGCCGGTCCTTCGCGGATCTCAGCTCGTCCACATCGGCAGCCGACAGCGCGTCCAGCTTCTTGCCGACGAGCTTGCGCAACGCAGCCGCATCGGCTTTGATCTGCTTCTTCTCGTCCTTCTCCAGCTGCTTGCCCACCTGCGCGAGCGCTCGGTCGACTTCGCTGAGCAAGCTTTGCGCCTCGTCGCGCGCGGCCATGAAGTCGCGACGCAGGCCGTCTTGGGCGGCGTACTGCTCGGCATCGCGAATGGCGCGCTCCACCTCGTCGTCGGACATACGCCCCGAATCGTCAATGGTGATCGACTGCGCCTTGCCCGTATCCAGGTCCTTCGCCGACACGGTGAGGATGCCGTTCGCGTCGATGTCGAACGTCACCTCGATCTGCGGCACGCCGGCCGGCGCGCGCTTGATGCCCTTCAGCCGGAACGTGCCGATGGCCTTGTTGTCCTTCGCCAAGGGCCGCTCGCCTTGCAAAACGCGGATCTCCACGCTGGTCTGGAACGCAGCCGCCGTGCTGAACACCTGCGAGTAATGCACGGGCAGCGTGGTGTTGCGCTCGACGAGACGCGTGGCCACGCCGCCCACCGTCTCGACGGACAGGCTGAGGGGCGTCACATCGAGCAGAAGGATGCTGTTGTCGGCCTTCACCAAGCCCGTCGACGCGCCGGAAAGCGTGGCCGCCTGCAAAGCGGCTCCCATGGCCACGCATTCGTCCGGGTTGATGGACGCGGACGGCTCCTTGCCCGTGAGCCTACGCACGTGCTCCTGCACGGCGGGGATGCGCGTTGAGCCGCCCACCAGAAGCACGCAGCCCAGCTCGGACGCGGCGATGCCCGCGTCGTTGAGGGCGGTCTGCACGGGCCCCGAGGTGCGCTCCACCAAATCGCGCGTCATGTCGTTGAACGCGGCACGCGTGAGCGTTGTTTCGAGATGCGCGGGGCCCGCGGGGCCTTGTGCCAGAAACGGAAGGTTGACCTGCGTGGATTCGAGCGCCGAGAGCTCCTTTTTCGCCTCGCGCGCCGCCTCGGCCACGCGCCGCAGCGCCATCTTGTCGCGCCGCACGTCGATACCGTGCTCGCGCTGGAACACGTCGAGCAGATACGCGGTCACGCGCTCGTCGAAGTCGTCGCCGCCCAAGTGGTTGTCGCCCGATGTCGCCAGCACCTCGATGACGTCGTCGCCGATCTCGATGATGGACACGTCGAACGTGCCGCCGCCTAGGTCGTACACCATCACCTTCTGCGGCTCCCCGTTGTCCAGCCCGTACGCGAGCGCGGCAGCCGTGGGCTCGTTGATGATGCGCAGCACGTCGAGGCCGGCGATGCGCCCGGCGTCCTTCGTGGCCTGGCGCTGCGCGTCGTCGAAGTACGCGGGAACTGTGATGACGGCTTGCGTGACCTCCTGATCGAGAAACGCCTCGGCGTCGCGTCGGAGCTTGCGCAGGATCATCGCCGACAGCTCCTGCGGGGAGTAGAGCTTGCCATCGATGTCGGCCCGCCAGTCGCCGCCCATGTGGCGCTTGACCGATTCGATGGTGCGGTCGGGGTTCATCGCCGCCTGACGGCGGGCGACGGTGCCCACCAGGCGCTCGCCGTCCTTCGAGAACGCCACCACGCTCGGCGTGGTGCGCTCCCCCTCCACGTTGGGGACGATGACGGGCCGCCCGCCTTCAACAAATGCCGCGCAGCTGTTCGTCGTTCCGAGGTCGATTCCGATGGTTGCCATGGCGTGTCCTTTCGAGTTGGGTTTGCGAATGAAAATCGCAGGTGGTCACAGGCAGTTACAGGTAGTCACAGGTCGTTCGTAACGCCAGCGAGGGTTTCCGTGGTGCCCCAGATCGTGGGGATGGCGAGAGCGTTGCGTGCTTCGGTACGCGAGCCATCGGCATCGCCGCAAGACGGGGTGCCACGGAAAGCCGCAGCGTCGAGCAGTTCCGGCGGCCGACAAGCCGCCGGAATCTACAACGGCATGCCGCAGAAGCGGCACAACGTGGGGCCCAAACACCAGATGCCGCAGCAGACAAGACCGGGATCGATGCCCATGCTGAATCCCTGCGCCTCGCTCTCCTGCTGATAAGCCTGTCCCGCCTGCTGGAACTGCCGCTGCGCACGCTGGTAGTCGAGGTTGCCCGGATCCATGCGAACCGCACACCTGATCTGCTCGAGCGCCATGAGCGTGTTGCCCGCGGCGTCGTTGGCGAGCGCGCTGAGGTAGTACCAGCGCGCCGAGCGGCCGTCGCTCGTCACCGTGTTGAGGATGTCGACCGCCTGCTGCCCGCGCCCCGCGTTGATGGCGTCGATGGCGCTGCGCATCTGCGCGCTGTCGCCCGCGGCAGCTTCGGGATGGATGGGTTCCCGAGCGCCGTAGCCCGTCCCGCCGAAGCCGAACAGATCGTCGAAATCGAAGCCGAAGCCGCCCGACCAGCCGTAAGGGCCTTCCGTGCCGTAACCGTAGCCGGAGCCGCCCGCGCCCTGTCCCGCGCCACCGTAGCCTGCGCTCGGGCCGCCCGCGCCGCCGTATCCCGCACCCGGACCGCCCGCCGCCGCGCTCGCGCGTCGATCGCGCGCCGCGTACTTCTCCGGGTTCATGATGCGGTCGTACGCCTCATTGATCTTGTTCATCCGATCCGCCGCGTCGGGATCGTTCGGGTTCAAGTCGGGGTGGTTCTCTCGCGCCTTCTTGCGATACGCCTTCTTCACCTCGTCGGCAGACGCATCGCGGCTCACGCCCAGCACGTCGTAGGGGTTCTCAACCACGGCGCTTCTCCTTGTCGTCTTCCTTCGCACGGTACTTCTGCCACACGCCCGCGTACACCACGCTGCGCAAAAGGCGCAGGTCGCGTTCGAGCGGCAACCGCTCGAACGCCTCGGCCACGCCGGCCATGAGCACGGTCAGGTCCTCGCACACGTCCTGCGCGTCGGCCTCGATGTCCACGAGCGGGTTGTAGCTGCCCGAGGCCTTGTCATCCTCGTAATCCATCGCCGCGTCCATCACGTACACGAACTTTCCCAACCGCGCGCCAAGCCGGCGCAGGTCGTCGGCCCAATAATCGTCCGGTTGATACACGAACAGCTCGCCCATCAGAACGCCGAAGCGATTGGCGGCGGCGTCGGGTGCCGGCTTGGCACTCACGTGAGAGGCCGCGCTCGTGGAGCCAGTAGAGTCCGCAACGCCCTCAGCGCCCGTCCAGCCTTCCGCGCCCGCAATGCGCATGGCACTCTCATGCGCCGCGCCCCCCGCTTCCGCAGCACTCGCATGCTCCACATCCCCCGCGCCAGCAGCGCCCGCCACCCCGACCACGCCCGCGTCAACTCCCGCGTCCGCAGCGCCCGCACGCGCCGCCGCCTCGATGGCGGCGATGTCGGCCATGCCCGCCTCCACGGCCTCGCACATGCGCGGGTTCCGCGCGCGGACGCCGCGGTACGGCCCGGCCAGCGCGCACGCGAACGCACGCGCCCGCACGCTGCGATCGTCGCGCCAATCGTCCAAGGCTTTGTGGTACGCCAGCGCCACCGTCGCATCGGCCGCGTAGTCCACGCACGCAGTGCGCACGAACCGGTGCGGCTTCGCCGGATGCGGCACGCAGCGCCCTGCGCCCGCGCGTTCCTGAGGCTCGTACAGCGACCCGAGCAGCAACGCGAGGAACACGAGGTCGTACGTGAGCGCGCACCGGCAGCGCTGCCCGCAACGCTCGCCGATGGCGCGGCACAGTCCGCAGTACGCCTCGTGGTAGCGCTCGCGCTCGGCCTCGCTCAGCCCTTCCCAGGCGGGCACCACGTAGCCGAACATCAGCGCACCAGCTTTCGAGACAGCTCGTCGAGCGCCCGGAAGCCCCCGATGATGGCGTCGAACGTCTCGGGCGGCTCGGCGGCGAACGTGCCGCCGTAGCGACGCTGCACCTCTTCGTCGATGCTCGCGAGCAGTGCGCGCCCCTCGTCGGTCACCCGCAACCGCAGCGAGCGCCTGTCCGTCTCGCTGCGGCGTCGCTCGATAAGCCCGCGGGCTTCCAGCCTGCGGCACACAGAGGCGAAGTTCGTGCGCAGTATCCCCGCCTGGTCGCTCAGCCGGCCCGCCGTCAGCCCCGGCTCGCGCGCAAGCTCCACGAGCACGTGCATCTGCTGCAGCGTCAGCCCATGCTGCTGGCAGATGGGCGCCATCGTCTCATGCAGGATCTTCTGCACGTCGCACATGACCGCGAACAGCTCGCGCTTGAAAACGGCGATCTCCACGATGCGCCCTTACGACTTCATCGTGCTCTCGGTCTTGCACTTGGGGCACACCACGCGCAGCGTGCCCTTGCCGCGCGGCACCGAAAGCACCTGGCCGCAGCCTTTGCACGTGAAGTAGCGCGTGGTCTTGCGGTTCGCCCACGCCTTGCGCGCAAGCGAGAGCCGCCTGCGCGGTTTTTCCACCGCGCGCTCGAATGCGGCGTTCTCGCGGTCGCGCGCGGCAACGTTCTTAGAATACGAGCGAAACAGCGCGTACGCGAGCGCGATCAGCGCCACCCACGAAAGCACGTCAAGCCCCGGAACGATGGACACGAGCAGCAGCACGATGCCCACGACCATGAGGAAGCTCGACAGGGTGTCGGCACCGCGCCGCCCCTGCATCATGCCCGCGAGCTTCCATTGCAAACGCTCGAGAAAACCCTTCACGAGAACACCCTCTTTCCGTCTCTTCGTCTTCCCCGCGCCCCGCCCGCCTTGTGGGAGAGGCGCGCGCCGTCTGCGACACGCACGGCGGCGATCGCGCGGAACCGTCGCGCGGCAGCGCGCGAAGCTCCCACATGCAAGCGCGCCCTCGCAGGGGCGCGCCGGGATCGCTCTCTCGAGCATATAGTATTAAACTAAGACTATCCCTCTGCCATCGTACCGCGTCTGTCAACGAACCGACACGTTGCGGTCACAAAGCGGCCACAGGCTGTCCATCGAAGCGCCGAGCCGCCCGCGCCGGCAACCCGCACGCCGCAAAGCGCCGAGCCGCCCGCGCCAGCCGCCCTCGCGTCGCAAAGCGACGCCCGCCACCGAAAGGCAGCGCGCTCGCTACCCCGCCCGCTGCGCCTCCCCGGAAGGGTGTCGCAGCAGCGGGGAGGGGTCGCCGTCCTGCGAGATCGCCCCCCAAAACGCCCATCCCTGCATGATCGCAACCGCAAGCGCGTAGTCCCGCAGCGCGCTCGGTGCTCCGCTCGCGCCGCCAACGTTCGCGCCACCCACGTTCAACAGGCGCGACACACGCCGCGCGAAGCCTAATCCTCCACGCGGATGACGCTCGGCTCGTCGCGCAGCACGTCGTCGAGCTCGGCGATCTCGGCCAGCACGTCGCGAACGCTCTTTTCGCGCGCCGTGTGCGTGACGTACACAAGATCCACCGAGCCGCCGTCCTTCTTGCCGCGCTGCACCACCGAGTACACGCTCACGTTGTGCTTCGCGAACACACCCGCCATGGCGGCCAGCACGCCGGAGCGGTCGGCCACCTTGAAGCGGATGTAGTACTTCGTCTTGAGCTCGTCCATCGGCACGATGGGCAGGTCGTCAGTGCAGGTGCAGCCCACGATGGGCCCGATGCCCTGCTGCACGTGGCGCGCCACTTCCAGCACGTCGCCCATGACGGCGCTCGCGGCCGGCCCCGCGCCCGCGCCCTCGCCGAAGAACATCGTCTCGCCCACGGCGTCGCCCGTCACGTAGATGGCGTTGTACACGCCGTTCACCGTGGCCAGCTGGTGCGACAGCGGCAGCATGGTGGGATGCACGCGCACGTCGATGCCCTGCGGCGTGCGATGCGCGAGCGCCAGCAGCTTCACGCAGTAGCCCATGTCGCGCGCGGCGTCCAGATCCATCGTCGTGATGGAGCGGATGCCCTCGGTGTGCACGTCGCCGATGGTCACGCGCGAGTTGAACGCGATGGACGCGAGGATGGCGATCTTCGCAGCGGCATCGAATCCGTCCACGTCAGCGGAGGGGTCGGCCTCGGCGAAACCCTTTTCCTGAGCCTCGCGCAGGGCGTCATCGTAGCTCAAGCCGTCCTCCACCATGCGGGTGAGCATGTAGTTCGTCGTGCCGTTCACGATGCCCATGACCGAACTCACCTCGTTGGCGATGAGCGAGTGCTTCATCGGATCGATGATGGGGATGCCGCCGCCCACGCTGGCCTCGAACGCGATCTCTCGACCAGCCTCCTCGGCCGCACGCATGACCTCCTCGCCGTGCGTGGCCATGAGCGCCTTGTTGGCCGTGACCACGTTCTTGCCCGCGCGCAGCGCGCCGAGCACCACATCGCGCGCCACCGTGGTACCGCCGATGAGCTCGATGACGATGTCGATGTCCGGATCGTTCAGGATGTCGCGGTAATCCTGCGTGAAGAGGTCCTCCACGCCGTGCGCGATGGCCTGCTCGGGATTGCGCGAGCACACGCGCGCCAGCTCCACGTCGATGCCGTAGTGGCGCTTGAAGTCTTCGCGATGGCTCTTGAGGATGTCGATGCACCCGCCACCCACCGTGCCCGTGCCCACGAGTCCCAGTTTAACCGTCATGTCAGTTCCCTTCCTCGCCAACAGCGTCGCGACGACGCGCTTAGCGCATTACTGTAGGGCAACATCGCCGCCGGATGCCGCATCCCGGAAAGAAAAGCGGCGAACCTCCACCATGCCGCACGCCTCAAGACATCAAATAGGCGACGGAATCCTGGAGGACGCCCTCGTCCAACGCCCCTGCGAACCTCACGCGCCCGTTTTCCAGCACCATAACGAGATCGCAGCACTCCGCGACGAAGTCCATGTCGTGCGTGACCACGAGCACCGCGACGCCCCTCGACGCGATGCCCTTCAACACGTCCGCAACCTCGACCATGTGGAAGAAATCGAGGCCGCTCGTCGGCTCGTCCAGCACAAGCAGCCTCTTTTCGCTTGCGAGCGCCGACGCGATCGCCACGCGCTGCTTCTGCCCGCCCGACAAGGACATCGGGTGGCGCGCCCTCAATCCGTCCACATCAAGCTGCGCCTCGATCGCAGCAAGCCTCTCCTCGCAAGCGGCCCCTCGCGAGGAGAGGATGATTTCCTCTCGCACGCTCGGGCAAAACAGCTGATGATTCACATCCTGCATGACGACGTAGCTCTCAAGCAGCCTTTCTTTGGCGTTCAGAGCCCTGCCGTCCAATGCCACGACCCCGCCATCGCTTTTCGCAAGTCCGGACACGACCCTCGTGAACGTCGTCTTCCCGGCCCCGTTCCTGCCGAGGAGCGCCGTGATCCGTCCACCGGGCACCGCGAAGCGCTCGATGTCGAGCACATGGTGTTTGCTGCGGGGATAGGAGTATCCGATATCCGTCCCCGTCAGGAAAAAAGAGGTGTCCGTTTGCCCTTGGCGAGGCGGGCGATGCCCGTAACTCGGCTTCAGTGGCCTGATTCCGGTTTCGATGCGCTCGGCGCGCTCCATGGCGCCAACCTCCCCCATCGAAAGCTTCCGGCTCATCCGGCCCTTTTCCATATGAACGACGGCGTCGGCGACGTCCTTCAGATACCCCAAGCGATGCTCGGCAACAAGAATCGTCGTCCCGTTGCTTTTCAGGTGCCTCAAGACCGCGGCCAAGACCTCGATGGCGCGAAGATCGAGATTCGACGACGGCTCGTCCATGACAAGCACCTTCGGCCCCATCGCGACGATGCTCGCGATGGCGACCAGCTGCTTCTCCCCGCCCGAAAGATCGAAGATGCGCTTGCCCCGAAGGTGCTCGATCCCCAATTCGCGGAAAGCGCCGGCAACTCTCCGAGCGGTTTCCGCTCGGGCAAACCCGATGTTTTCGCAGCCGAACGCCACCTCGGAGGTGGCATCGGTCGTGTAGAACTGGGTGCGGGGATTCTGAAAGACCGTCCCGACCGAAGTCGCGAGCCTCCACATCTCGACATCGAACGGATCGAGGCCGCAAACGGAGACGCGCCCCTGCAGACGACCGTCGTGAAAATGAGGGATCATGCCGTTCACGAGGCGCAGCGCCGTGGACTTCCCGCATCCGCTCCTGCCGCATAGCACGACGCATTGCCCCTTGGGAACCTTCAAAGAGAACTCCCGCAAGGCGGGGACCTCGGAGCCTTGATAGGTGAACGTCGCACGCTCGAACTCGATCATAGGATGCCACCCACCTTGAAAGAGAAGACGGCGACGACCATGGCGGCCGAAAAGGCCATCAGGGCGACGTCTGCGCACGCTAACCGAACCTCCCTCAGGCACGTCCGGCCATTCGGGCAATCGATCCCCCGGCAGAGAGCCGCAGCGGAAAGCTCGTCGCTCACCCCAACCGCGGACATCATGATGGGAACGAGCACATGTTCGACGGACATCCCGACGCCCCGCATGCGCATCGCATCCCGAATCGCCGTCCACTCGTCCTTAAGAGTGGGAAAGTACCGGAACGCAACGGACAGGGGTATCGTCGCGCTCCTCGGCAGACGAACCGCCTCCGCAACCACAAGGAACTCGCTGACCTCGGTTGTCGACGCGATCCACAGGCCCACAGCGAGAACGGGGAGTATTTTCCGCACGAGAACCGCCGCGAACATGACAAGCCCGCCCCAAAACCCCTCGACGAGCGGAACCAGCGCAAGCTCGACGGCGAGCAGCAGCAAGAAGACGAGCAGAAAGCCCCTCGCTTGGCGGGGACGGCCTCCCATGCCGACAAGGGCGCAGGAGGCCGCTATAAGGAACAGCTCGAGGACGATCGACGTCGAGAGGAGCAAGACCGCGTTCACGGCCACGAGGAACGCCACCTTGGAACGCAGGTCGAATCCCACCATGGGGCCTGAACAGCCCTCTCCATCGCGACCGAAGCCCATCTTACGCCATGCCCGCCTTCTCGAAATGCTTCTTGAACAGCACGCGGCTGAAAGAGAAGCCCGCCACGGCGCATACGGCGACGAGGGCGACTTGCGCGAAAAGAACCCAGGTCGGGGTGATCGCGGCAAGAGCCGCGCAGAACTCCTCGCCCATGGCGGCCGTCTTTTCAAAATAGAGGTCCCTCATGATCCAGATGGGCAAAAACCCGCCCAGCAGGTTCTGCGTGAAGCAGACGTAGGCGGCAAGGCTCCACCTGCGGCTGCGGAACCGCCCAACTCCAAGCAACGCCTCGGCGGCAAGCCCCGCGATGACGCCGGTCAGCCCCACAACCCAGATATTGCCCTGCAGCATGAGAAACGCGCAAGGAAGGACCGCGGCTATGAACACAGGCCCATGAAGAGGGGCTTTCGCAACCAGCATGGTGAACACCGGTGCCGCCACGAAAGCGATGAGCGCCGGCATGATCAGATACAGAGGGGGTATGGGCATGCAAGCGGAGCCGAACACGACAAACACTCCGAAGTACAGGGCGATCCACACCCCTGCGGACACGAGCCTCCGCGAGCCGGATGCAGACGCCCTGCCTTTCGCCTCCCGCGTTTCCCTTACCGCGTTGTCCCGTTCGTTCATTGGAGATCCTTTCGTTGCAGAACTTTCGTTGCAGCACTTGACCAATCGCTTCGCCGCGAGGACGGCGATCAGGCGATCCGCCACCCAGCGGATTGCTCCTGGATACGGCTGAGCCTCGCATAGAGCCCGTCGAGCCTCATAAGCTCCTCGTGCGTCCCCCGCTCGACGATCTCGCCCCCGTCCATCACCGCTATCTCGTCCACGCCGCGAACGCTCGCAAGGCCGTGGGCGACCATGATCACCGTGCGCCCCGCAAGAAGCGCGCTCACCGCCTTTCGCACCTCGCGCTCGTTGATGGGATCGAGAGCTCTCATCGCCTCGTCAAGCAGGACGATCGGCGCGTCCTTCAAGATGGCGCGCGCGATGGCGATGCGCTGGCGCTCACCGCCCGAAAGCGTCGAGCCCCGCTCCCCGAGCACCGTATCGTAGCCGTTGGGCAGGGCAGTGATGAACTCATGGCAACGCGCGGCCTTCGCAGCGGCGACGACCTCGTCGCGCGTCGCGCTCTCGCGTCCGTAGCGTATGTTCGCCTCGACGGTGTCGTGGAACACGAAGACGTCCTGGAACACCATGGACACGCTCTCGTAGAACGATTCGGGGGACACGCCCGACGCATCCACCCCCGAAAGCGCCACTTCGCCCGCAGTCGGGTCGTAAAAACGAGCCGCCAGCTTGAGCATGGTGGACTTTCCAGACCCCGACGGCCCGACGAGGGCCACCCGAGCGCCCCTTGGCACCGACAGATCGACATGCGAAACCGCGTCCTTGGCGCCATCGTAGGAGAACGTCACCCCTTTGAAGGCAAGCGAGTCGCCGCAGGCGATGCCATCGCCGCGCATCGGCTCCATCGACAAGATGGACAGCACGCGTTCGCCCGCGCGCGCCGAAGCCTCAAGTTCTGCCCAGTTCATCACAGCCGTAACAAGCGGATCGTACATCCTCATCCCCACCATGATGAACACAACGAGCACGGCAAGGTCGACCCCGGAACCCTGGTGGAGCAAAGCCGCGCACGCGAGCATGGCGGGAAGCCCGATTTTGAGCGCGCCGGCCGCGAGGGCGTTGAACGCACCCGTCACTCGCTCTTGAGAGACACAGGCCTCTCGATACTCCTCGCACACCCGGTCAATCCTCTCCATCACGAGACGGGCGCCTGCGGATGTCTTGACGGGTTCGATGCCGTACAGCAGGTCTTGCACGCTTGCCGCTACCTCGACCCGCGCGGCCGACAAGCGCCCATCTCCACGGCGGCGCCGACCGCGTCCGAGGGCAAGGACGGCAATGCACGCCGGAAGGCCGAGAAACGAGGCGAGCGCGAGCCTCCAGTCGATCGCCGCAAGCGCAAGGCTGCCCACCGCCACAACCACTATACCACTCGCCACCTGGGGCAAAACATGGGTCAGGCCACGTTCGGTGAGCGCGATATCGCTCATGAGAGATGTCGTGAGAGACGCCTGGCCCGCCTCGTCGAGGTCCCCTATCGGAAGCGTGCGGATATGCTCCGCCAAACGCGTCCTGCTTTCCCCCGAAACGCGATACCCATCCGAAAAGCTGGTGTTGATCGCAAGGCGCTCAAGGAAAAACCTCGCGACGAGCAGCACCCCCATGACGGCGCAGGATGCCCACAAGCCGTCGCCGAGATCGCCTTCGACGAGCGCGATCACGATGGAGGCGACGCACGCGAACGGCGCAAGCCCCACCAAATCGGCAAGCGAGGTCAAGACGATGGGTTTGACGAGCTTGCCCGACTGACCGCACGAGACGCTATCGACCATTCCCATGCCAATCACCTTCCCGCGTCCCAAGAGGCCGATTCCCGTGATGCCTCCCATAGATCCCGATAGACGCCTTCGGAGGCGATCAGCTCCTCATGGGTGCCGCGCTCGACGATCCGTCCTTCGTCCATGACAAGGATCTGCTCGGCCGAGACGACGGTGGAAAGTCGATGGGCGACCATGATCACCGTGCGCCCCTTCGCCAAGCTCGAAAGCGCCTGCTGCACTTCGCGCTCGGTGTCGGCGTCCATCGCCGAAGTCGGCTCATCGAGAACGAGGATCGGGGCGTCCTGCAAGAAGGCGCGGGCGATGGCCACGCGCTGCCGTTCGCCGCCGGACAACCCGACGCCCCCCTCTCCGACAAGCGTGTCGAGGCCTTGGGGCAGCGCGTCCGCAAAGCCATCGCATCGCGCCAACCGGGCCGCTTCGCGCACCTCGTCATCAGCGGCATCGGGCCGAGCAAGGCGAATGTTGTCCCGAATGCTCATCGAGAACACGTGGCTTTCCTGGAACACGAAGGAGACATGGCCGGACAGCTCGTCTTCGGCCATGCCGCGCACGTCGGCGCCGCCTATGCGCACCGACCCTTCGTCCGCATCCCAAAATCGGCAGATGAGCTGGGCCACCGTCGACTTTCCCGACCCGGACGGACCCACGATGGCGGTGAGCTTTCCCTGAGGGGCCGTGAAGCTCACGTCGTCCAGCACGGGCTTGGCATTCTCCTCGTCCTCCCCTGCGTAGGAGAAGCGCACGTGGCTGAACGAAACCTCGGAGTTTTGCGGCGTCCGAATCCCGACGACGGGCAGGGGCTTTTCCCTGAAGATCGCCTCTATGCGCCCAACGGATTCCCCGAGCATGTTCATCCCCTCGGAAAACGAGCGAAGCTTGCACACCGGAGCGGAAGCCGCGGGAGCGAACACGAGGAAAAAGAGGGCCGTCGGCAGCAGGGCGTCGACGCTTTGCCTCGAAAGCAGCATCGCGACCAGAACCGGGGCGACGAACGTCGCCACCGAAAGCACGACCGTCCTAAAAAACGTCACGCCCACTGCGACCTTCCTGCTCAAGCCGGAGGAGAAGTCGCGGTACGCCTCGATATCCGCTTGGAAGCCCGCAAACGATGCGGGCGTCTGGCCGAACATCTTGATCGAGGGCATGCCGTGAACGTATTCCGTCGCCGCCGAGTTGATGCGTTCGAGGGCGTCGAAATTCTCCTTCATAGCACCGGCTTTGAGCAGCCCGATCATCGGCACGAACTGCCCGAGGAACCCGACGAGCAGCACAACGACGACCACGAGCGCCAAGCGTATATCGAAGACGACCATCCCGACAACCAGGAACACGAGCAATGCGACCGTGCTCACGAGGTCGGGAAGCTGATGGGCGAGAAAGCCCTCGAGCTGATCCACGTCGGTCTGCACGACCTGAACGACCTTCCCGGACGCGTTTCGCCTGAAGAACGAGACGGGAAGCGCCGCAAGGTGATGCGCGAGCGCCTTCCGTATGCCGCAAATCGCGCCGAACGCATAGGCATGGCACAGCATGTTGGAAAGGAAGGTGGAGCACAGGCTGGCAAGCAGCGCAAACGCGGCAACCACGGCCGCCGCGGACAGCATACCATCCCCTGTGGGCCATCCTTGCACGAGCGGAACGCCGGCAAGGGCCGCGAGCGCGCAATATCCCGCAAGGTACGGCACGACTTCGAGCAACGCCGCAAGAACCGCGAGCGCGATTCCGAGCACCAAGCTCCCGTTCGGCTGACCTGACAGGTCGAGCAGAGAGCCGAGCCCGGTCTTCGGCCTCTTTCCCATAACGACACCTCCGATAGATGGATATGCCCGAAAGGGTATACCTCGGCGAACTTTTTGCGGTATCATGGGCGACAGAGAGAGCATTTCCGACGTGAGGGGCTTTGCATGCACGTGCTCGCATCGATAACGGAGGCGCTGGACCAACATCCCGGCCACCTCCCGTTCGCCATCGAGGCTCGACGAGATACGATCGTTTTGACCTACGCGACAGGACAGGGGGCGACGTTTCTCCGCGAACCCATCGACGGGGTCGTCCTCTCGTATCACCACATGAAGTCGCCGGGATTCGGCATCTCGACAAAGGGGATCGGGGACGGCGTCAAACTGAACTACTGCATCGCGGGACGGCTCGAAGTCTCCATGGCAGACGGCAGAACGCTTTTCATGTCCCCCGGCGACCTGTCCGTCGAGACTTCGACCGCATGGAAGTTCTCATTTCCCTGCGGCTTCTACGAAGGCATCGAGCTCTTCCTTCACCGCAGCAGCCTGGACAGCCCTCCTCCTTTCTTCGAGGAGTGCGGCATCGACCTGAAGAGGCTCGTTTCCCGCCTCGGCAACGATCGGATGAGGAATTGGACGAGGACCGCCGACGAGAGGACGGCGCGCCTGTTCACGGAATTGCTCCCCAAAGCCGGCGACTGCGAGCAGGCGAGGCTCCGTCTTACCTGCGCGCTGCTTTTGCTCGCCCTCGCAGACTTCGGCGTCCCTTGCAGGGAAAGCGACTCCGCCATTTTCTCAAAGCGCCAAGTGAGCATAGCCAAACAGGCGGAATCCCTTTTGACGGACGACCTCAGCCGACGGCGAAGCATAGCTGATGTCGCAGCGCAGCTTGGCGTGAAGCCGACCACGCTGAAAGAGTACTTCAAAGGGGTGTACGGGAAATGCATCTCCGATTATCTGCTCGACGCCAGGATGAGCAGAGCCGACGAGATGCTGAGGGAGCAGGACATGCCGGTCGCGGACGTCGCGCGCTCTCTCGGCTATTCCCACGTGGGCAAGTTCTGCGAAGCTTTCAAACGCAGGTTCGGCGCAACGCCTCTGAAATACCGCCAGCAGTCCCGCAATCCCTCCTGCGGCCCACTCGACTGATCCGCTTTCCGCATCTCGGGCCAGGACGCTGCGGCGGCGCAAGTCGCGCTGGGATTCGGCTGGAAACCGCCCTCGGTTTCGGCGCGCCGATGCCCCACGATGCGCCTGAGGGTGCATCGATCGCAACCGGAGGATTCGCTTTTCGAGAGGAGGTGGGCAGCAGGCGACGCCCCTGCGGTACCCGTCGCGCTTCAAAGCCGCCGCACGTCATCGGCACCTGATCGGTGCACCACGCACGAAAGGCCTTGTTCGTTTTGCGAAGCCCCGATGCCGCCCCGCGCGCAGCGGATGCCCGCGACGAAAGGCGGCGGCGCACAACGCACGAAACGCTTCCGAAAGGCACGTCCACCCGGCTCGATTGCGGTCATGCAGCACGAGCGTCCCAACCCGGTCGCAGCCCTCGCGCGACGCGCGCTGACCCTTCCCTACACGTCCCGCGCCATCAGGTCGTCGTACGTTTCCCGGCGCGTGGTCACGCGCGCTTCGCCGTCTTTCACGAACACGACAGCCGGACGCGGCTGGCCGTTGTAGTTGCTCGACATGGTGTGGTTGTACGCGCCCGTGCCGAACACAGCCACGATGTCGCCGAGGTCGGGGTGCTGCATGGGCATGTCGACGACCACGGCGTCGCCGCTTTCGCAGTGCTTGCCCGCGATGGTGACGATCTCGGTGCGCGGGTGCGCCGCCTTGTTGGCGATGACCGGCTCGTAGTCGGCGTGGTAGAGCGCCGTGCGGATGTTGTCGGACATGCCGCCGTCCACGGCCACGTACTTGCGGATGCCCGGCAGCGTTTTGATGATGCCCACGGTGTACAGCGTCACGCCCGCGTTGGCCACGAGGCTGCGACCCGGCTCCACGAGCAGCCGCGGCAGGGGCACGCCATGCTTCTCGCACGCGGCGCGCACCGCTGCCGTGACGGTTTCGGCGAACTCGTCGATGGAGGCGGGGCTGTCGGCAGCCGTGTATGCAACGCCCAGGCCGCCGCCCATGTCCAGCTCGCCCAGTTCAACGCCGTAGCCCTGTTTGATGCGCGCCATGAGATCCACCATCACCTCGATGGCCTCGGGATACGAATGGAGCGCGAATATCTGCGACCCGATGTGGCAGTGCAGACCCGCCAGACGCACGTTCGGCGCTGCGAGCACGTCGTGCACGCAGCGGTACGCGAAGTCGTCCCGCATGGTGAAGCCGAACTTCGAGTCCTCGCAACCCGTGCGGATGTACTGGTGCGTGTCGGCCTCCACGCCCGGCGTGATGCGCATGTACACAGCCTGTTCGACGCCCAGTTCGCCGGCAATCTGGGAGATGCGACCAAGCTCGATGCGGCTGTCGATGATGATGCGACCCACGCCCGCGCTTATGGCCTCGCGCAGCTCCTGCGGCGTCTTGTTGTTGCCGTGCATGAAGATGCGCTCGGCGGGAAAGCCCGCCGCCAGCGCGCACGCCAACTCGCCGCCGCCCGACACGTCGAGGCACAGCCCCTCGGCGTTCACGATGCGCGCGGCCTCCTTGTTGAGGAACGCCTTGCTGGCGTACACGACGTCGGAATTTTCGTGGCGGCTGCGAAAGGAGCGCAGGTAGGACTGCATGCGGGCACGCATGTCGGCTTCGTCCATCACGTAGAGCGCCGTGCCCTGTTCGCGGGCCAACTCCACCATGTCGACGCCGCCCACGAACAGATGGCCGTCGCGCACCTCGGCCGTCATAGGAAGCACGGCTCCCAGCTCCATGGTCGTGCGGTTGTCGGGTTGTTTGCTCAAATCGGCTGCAGGCAGTGCCACCGCGGTTCCTTTCCGTGCGTTCCGAGAATGCGCCTAGTCTACCATCGCCGCCAGCTGCTTTCATGTCCAACAGGTGAAATCTTAGAATTCCGCGAGCAAGGCCGTTGCGGGCCAGCTGGAAGCACGCCCTCGCCCCCCTACGACCGCGCTCCGAGATTATTCCGCATTTGGGAGGAAAGGCGACCGCCCGCCCAGATCAGCACGTTCGACAACCCGCATTCGACAACGCCCTCCACCTACGCCGAGCGGGCGACGCGCATGCGGTCGATGCGCTCGGCGATCCAGGTCTTGATGACCGCCTGGCGGTTGATGCCAATGCGCTTGGCCTCGCGATCCAGCTCGTCGATCATCCACTCGGGGAAGTCCACGTTCACCCGCCGCAGGTCGGTGTCGAGGTTGGGGCGTCGAACGGTGGAAAGATCCAAATACTCGACAATGTCCTCCTCGCCCTCGTCAAATATGCGGTCGAATTCCTCAGCCTTGATGCTCTTCGCCATAAATCGCAACCTCCTTCTTCCGAGAGCGCCGAACCGAAATGATGCGCACCACCAAGCCGCGATACGTGATGATGGCTGTCCAATGCTTGCCGCCGATCATGCCTATGACGGCGTACCGAGCCTCATCCTCGTACGCAACGTCCACCTCCACGAAACGCGGATCCTCCCACAGCCGCTTCGCCTGCTCGAAATCGATGCCGTGCTTGGCGCGGTTGCGGGCGCTTTTTACGGGATCGTACTCAAAAAGCATAGGAACGCCTCCATGCTGGTATATATCGTATACTCTTTGCGATCCGATCGCAACCACCAGCATAGCAGCCCGACCTCGCGCGGGAATGGCGTGCATCCAGCAGATCGCCGCCGTAACCCAGCGTGGTTCCGATGGCGTTTCGACGCACGTCGAGCGCTCTTCTAGCGCAATTCCGTCACGGTTCTCACGCGCTTCCAGCGAATCCACAACGATGCGACCGACGACTTCGCCTACGCCGAGCGGGCGGCGCGCATACGGTCGATGCGGTCGGCGATCCAGGTCTTGATGACCGCCTGGCGGTTGATGCCGACCCTTTTGGCCTCTCGATCCAGCTCGTCGATCATCCACTCGGGGAAGTCCACGTTCACCCGCCGCAGGTCGGTGTCGAGGTCGGGATACGACACCACGGCCTTATCGAGGTCAAGATAGTCAACGATATCCTCGTTCCCCTCATCGAATATGCGGTCGAACTCCTCAGCGCTGATCCTCTTCGCCATACACCTCGACCTCCTTCTTCCTTGAGCGCCGAACAGAGATAATGCGAATCCGCTCGCCTCGGCGCGTGAACACCGCCGTCCAATGCTTTCCGTCGATCACTCCAAGCGCGACGTATCGCACCTCTCCGTATTCGCCCAGCGACGGAACCGTCACCACCTTGCCGCTCCACAGCCGCTTCGCCTGCTCGAAATCGATGCCGTGCTTGATGCGGTTGCGGGCGCTTTTCGCGGGATCATACTCAAAAAGCATAGGAGCGCCTCCATGCTGGTATATATCGTATACTCTTTGCGATCCGATCGCAACCATCAGCTTACCAGCCGAATCTTGCGCCGGCATGGCGCACATCCAGCGAAACAGCGCCTCGATCCCATGCGGATCCCATGTGAGCGCCATGCAAGTCCACCGCAGATCGCACGCAAGCCCCCTGCATCTCCGACACGAATCCAGCCCAAGTCTTTTACGTTCCCGATGCGGATCAAACGCAAACTCCTCCTATGCGCCCCCGACGCAGACCAAATGCAAACCCCCATACGCTCCCGACACGAACCCGACGCAAGCGCCATGCAATCCCGATACGAACCGCATGCGTCCCCAACGCAAGTCCGATGCGAATCCAACGCGAGCAGTGCGCATCCCTCACGCGGATCTCACGCACATCCAGCACGCCTCCGATACGCTCCCTCCCCGTCCCCGCGCCGCGCACCGTGCGCGCCCCGTCGCATCCGCTCTCGCACACGAGCCGCATTCCGCTTTATACCCTAGCAAAATCCTGTGATTACGCGGGACGGCACTCGCCCACCGCAGGGAAACCGCTACAATGATCGCCGTTAGATACGAAACCCCGCCGCGCACGCGCGGGCGGGCGCAACATCGAGGAGGGCCCATGGCCAAGCAGGAACCGTCCATCGATCAGTGGCTTGCCGAAGCGAAGCAGGATCCGAAAGCCGCGCAATGCGGCATGTTCCTCACGCACAACGGCGTGGTGCGTGTAACGCCCAAAAAGCACGTGCGCGAAGGCGTCGAAGGGCTGGGAGACGTCGCCCAGGTGGAGTTCTCCTACGATGCCGCCGGTGTCGACGCAGCCGTGGCCGAGGCGCTCACTTGGCCCGGCGTGTACTACGTGCGCGTGTGGCTCAACGAAGGCGTGCTGGAGGTGGGGGAATCCATCATGTACGTGCTCATCGGTGCCGATATACGCCCGAACTGCATCGACGCGCTGCAAAAGCTCGTCGGCAAGATCAAGAACGACCTCGTGGTGGAGAGGGAGATCTACGCGTAGAAACGCACGGGAGCACGAAGCGACCACAGGAAGGCGAACGAGAACGCGCTTTCCGCAGTCCTTTCCGCACGCATAGCGGGCAGTCTTCCGGCGCACACGCCGCGCCCGCACGCCCAGCCTGACCGAAAGCCCGCACGCAAACGCACGCGGGCCGCGGCAAGAGCCGCGGCCCGCAGGGAGGGAATACCCGAAACAGCTACGCCAGGGCGTCGGCCACCACTTCGCCGACGTTCTTGCCGAACACGATGATGTCGCACACCGCGTTGCCACCGATGCGGTTGTCGCCGTGGATGCCGCCCGTCACCTCGCCAGCCGCATAAAGGCCCGCAATGGGGTTGCCAGACGCGTCAAGCGCCTCGTTCTTCTCGTTGATCTTCACGCCGCCCATCTCGTGATGGATGCCAGGAGCCACCTTGATGGCGTACATAGCGCCCTCGGCGAAGGCGATGCAGCCCTCGGTGCGGCCGAACTCGTCGGCTGCACCGTCGGTGGTGATGGCGTTGTACGCATCGATGGAAGCCTGAAGCGCAGCCGCATCCACCTCGATGGCCTCGGCCAGCTCGGCCACGCTGCCGCCCTTCTGTACAAGGCCCGACTTGTCGTACTTCGCGATGGCCTTGTTCGCGTCGTACACCTGCTGGTCGAACACGCACCAGGCGAAGCCGCCGGGCTGCTCCAACTCGGCCGCCGACACCTTATCGCGCGTGGACATCTCGTCGAAGAAGCGGTTGCCCTCGCTGTTCACAAGGATCGCACCGCCGCCGCGCACGCCCTCGGCGATGAGCGTGGACGTCTCCTGCTCGACGGTCGGGTGGATCTGGATCTGCTCCATCTGCACGAGTTCGGCACCCGCGCCCTCGGCCATCGTGTAGCCGTCGCCGGTCGCACCGGGCTGGTTCGTGGTGACGTAGCCCTCGAGGTCGGGGCGGTACTTCGTCACCATCTCGGCGTTCGCACCAAGGCCGCCCGTGGCCAGAATGACCGCCTTGGCGTTGATCGTCGTGTCCTTGCCGTCGAGGTCGACCTTCACGCCCGTCACCGCGTCGCCGTCCTTCACCAGCTCCTTTGCCTCGCAGCTCATCTTGGTGGGGATGCCGCGCTCCTCCACCGCGGCCACCAGGCCGGGAACGAGGGTCAGGCCCACCGCCGAACCGTCCGTGGGGCGATGGCAGCGCTTGACAGACATGCCGCCGGTCAGCGTGATGTTGTCCAGCTTGATGCCCAGGCTGTCAAGCCAGTCGATGGCGCCGGCCGAATTGTCGCACATGAACTGAACGAGCTCGGGATCGCCCGTGTTGTGGCCGCCGTCGAGCGTTTCCTGGGCGAACAGGTCGTTGCTGTCCTCGATGCCCTGCTCTTTTTGGAACTTCGTCTCCGAGGCGTTCATGCCGCTCGACGAGAAGTTCGTGTTGCCGCCGTTCACGGCCATCTTCTCCAGGATCACGATGTTCGTGAGCCCCTTGTCGTACGCGGCGATGGCCGCCGAAAGGCCAGCGCCGCCCGCGCCGATGATCACCGCGTCGTACGACTCGCTCGCGCCTTCGCCCGCTCCCGAGCCGTCGGCGGCCGTGTCGCCCGACGGCGCGCAGCCCGTCAGGCCGAAGCTGCCCAGCACGCCCAGAGCGCCCATCGCGCCCACGCCCGCAACGAAGCTGCGACGCGTCAGGCGGTGGGGGCGCGCCGTTGCGCCCGTCGCGTTCTTGTCATGGTTCGTCATACCATCGTCCTCCCTCTTTATCTCACCTTGCGACCCCGCCTTTCGTGCCGAAGCCTGGCGAGGGCCGCGCCGAAACGTTGTCCACCATACTCAAATGCTTCCTGAAGCAAACACCCAAAGTGGGTGTTATTGACAAAATGGCTTATACTGAATCAAAGGAGTAGCATTTTTAAGGAGAGGAGGGGCGCTCGTGGAGAAGAAGGCTCCGAATACGGAGGGGGGGGCATGGATGGCGGCTGCCTTCTCGAAACCCGGCGTTATGCCCGGCATCGGCCTCTTTCTTCTGTTCGCAGGCATTTGGACGGGCGATAGCGCGCTTATCGGCCTTGCGCAGCCGTCGGGAGGCTACCTGCCCATCCGCGTGTTCTCGCTCGCAGCGTACGCCGCGTTGTTCATTGCGCTGAGCGGCGGGAAGGCTGTTCGGAGCCCCGGTCGCCCGCCGCGACCCTCGCGCGCGCATCGCCCGTCGCAACTGTTGCGGCTGTTGCGCCCGTCATGGCTTGCGCGCTCGTCGCGCGCGCAAGCGAGCCCATCGGCACACCCAACACGCTTCAAACGGTGGGCCGCCTTGGGATGCGGGCTGTTCGCATTGGGAGCCGTAGGCGTGCTCGCGCTTCGAGGACAGGATGCCGGCGCGCTCGTTTTGGTTCCGCTCGCGTTTGCGAAGTGCGTCGGGCCCCTTTTGAGCATCCCCCTCCTCGCATCGTTCTCGACGTTGCCGCGACGCACGGCAACGAGCGTCTCCACGATCTCGCTTGCGTGCGCGTTCGCCGTTGAGCCGATAGCTCGAACCGCGGTCGCCGCGACCGAGTGGGGCCCGGAAGCGCTTTTGGCGGCTGGCGCCGTCCTGCTCGGCGCGGCAGGGTGGGCATGCTCGCGCGCGGCGGCACAGGCTGTCCCGCCAACGACCCAAGCCGACCCGCGCGCGATAACGGGCGACGCCGTCACGCGCTTCCTTCCCATCGAAGACGCCATCCCATCCCGCCGCGCCGAACAGGGCGATGTCGCCGCCGCACGCGCCGATGATCCGGCAACGCGAGGACGCGGCGAAGGCCGACAGACGGCCCCTCACGTTCGGCGGCGCGTTTTCCGGCATGCACCTTCCGACGGCCTTCTCACCAGAAGCTCATTGGTCGGCATCGCGGGAACGGTCATGCTGCTGGGATTCATGCGAACGGAGGGATTCCCCGGAGCCGGCATAGGCGCGGCACCGGCCCTCATCGTGCTGGTCGCAGGCCTGTTCGCAACCGGACGCCTCCCCGCGCTTGAAGCGCACGAGCTGTTCCGCGCCGCCGTCGTGTGCACTGCGGCCGGATTCTTGCTCGATCCCGTCCTCTCCCCCGTCGCGCCCGATGCGGAACAGCTGCTTGCCGGAGTGGGCGCCACGTTGTTCGAGATCGTTGTGTGGACGACCTCGGCAATTATCGTCGGCTCGTGCGGAAACCGGCTGCGTGCCGCTGCGGCGACGCGCTTGGCAGCCGTTTCAGGCCATCTGCTGGGAGCGCTCGTCGCCATGGCGGCGACAGCCGTCGGCGACGCGATTCCCCAGGCCGAGGAGGCGGCGTCGCTCTTTCTCGTGTTCGCGTACGTGGTGGGGCTGTTGTACCTGTCGGGCGACAAAACGCTGCGAAGCGTCCTGTCCGCGCAGGAGCGCCCCCGCGAAGACGCGGGTCGCCGCGCAGGCGCGACCTCGGCGGCGACGACGGACAGCGCTTCGGCGGGCGCGAGCGACCTCGCGTCCGCGCCTGCGCCCACTCCCGCCGATTCCGCGCCCGCCCACAACCTCGCACCCGCCGACCTCCTGTATTGGAAGCGCCCCTGCGCCCTCGTCGCCGAAGCCTGCGGGCTCACGCCGCGCGAGACGGAAGTGCTCGAGCAGCTTGCGCAAGGGCGCGACCTCGCCTTCATGGAAGAGCGCTTCACGATCTCGCGCAACACCATCAAGATGCACACGAAGCGCGTGTACGCCAAGCTGGGCGTGCACAGCAAGCAGGAACTGATCGATCTCGTGGATTCCGTGCGCGAACGCGAGCGGTTCGCCGAGGGCGACCGGTAAAGCCGCGTGTCGCCCGCCTTCCGACCTCTACGCCGTCGCCCACCACGCACTGTCGTCCGTCACCGCACATGCCGAGCTGGCGCGACATAACGACACCGGCGCCGCCCTTTCCCGCAAAAAAACACCACGCGCTCCTCCTACGGAGTCTCAACGCCATGGCAAACGTCCGGCGGCACTTGCGCGCGAGCGGGCGCGCCGACACGCGCTTTCCCCTAGAGTGGTCGCACCCTATCCGACAGCGCGCCGCACGCTCGGCGCGCGCACGAGAAGAAAGGCGGCAACCATGGGAAAGTTCAGACGCTTTTGCATGATCGTGTTCGTCATTGCTGCCGTGCTGGGCGTCGGCGTCCTCGCATCCTTGTGGTTCGCGTGGGAGCCTTTGTTCCCCGCAATCGCATGGCTGATGGGCATGCCCTGGTTCTACGTGGTGGAGGCCGTGTTGCTGGGCATCACCGCAGTAGGCCTGCTGGTCGTGCTCATCCGCGCGATCTCGGCGCCGGGCAAGCACTCGCAGCTTGAGCTCGAACGCGGCAACGGCAGCATCGCCATCACGCAAAACGCCATCCAATCCACGGTGAAGCACGTCGTGGAAGGGCATCGCGGCATGTCTGTCAACTCCGTGAAGGTGGACATCGCGAACAGGCGCGAGCCGCGCATGACCATCCACGCGAAGATCGACCCGGGTCGCAACGCCGAGCTGGGACAGCTTGGCGCGAAGCTGCAAGACGAGATCGCCGCGACGCTCGAGGCGTTCACCGGCTACCCGGTCGACAGCGTGCGCATCACGTTCGTCGGCGACGCGGACGTGGTCACGCCCGCGTTCACGCAGCAGGCTACGAAGCACGACGCGGACGCGCAGCGGCAACACCCGATGCAGCCGGTTCCGGCCCATGCCGTGGGCAAGAGCGCGTAAGGAGGTGTCCGCATGAGCCAAGCAGTGATGGAACGGCGCGTCGCGAACGCGCCGAGCGCAGCGGAGAAGCCCCCGGCGTCCACACCGAAGAACGGTCGTGAACCCGCACGTCCCGCGCAGCGCGACACGCGACCCGTCGTGCGGGTCGTCGGCACACGGCACGGCGACGCCGCGCACGATGCAACCTCGAGGGATCGCACCGACCGCAGCGCATCCTCCACCGTCAGTATGCGAGATGATGCCAGGGCCACCATCAACAGCGCGCGCGACAGCGGCAAATCCACCGCCGACGGCGCACGTGGCAGCGGCAAAACCGACAACGCGCGCGCCATGCGTGAAAGTGCGATCGAGAGCGGCGCGGACAAGCCACGCGGCGACGAGCCGGAAAGCGCCGCTAAGCCCGTCAACGAGGCCGGCGAGGCCGACAGGTCCAAGGAGAACGCCGACGCCGCCCCCGACACGGACGAACAGCGCAGCCGCGGCGTGTACGCCAGCGTCAAACGCGCGGCGACTTCTGCCGTGGAGCAGCACGGCCATGCGGTGCTCTACGGGATCGTCGGCTTCGTCGCGGCGGCGCTCATCCTCATCGTGGGCTTCTGGCCCACGGTGCTGCTGGCGCTGTTCGCCACCATCGGCGCCGCCATCGGCATGTACCGCGACGGCGATCGCACCACCCGCGAGCGCGTGAGCAGCGTCCTCAAGCACTTCACCTGATCGACCCGCACAAGCTGGCGGCGCACGTCCCGCAGCTGGCGGCATGCGACCACCCGTCCGCAACGCGAACGTCCGGCACGCCCCAGCCGTCCGACGTGCGCCGCCAGCAGCGCAGCGTTCAATCCGACAGAAAGGAAGCACCATGACCCAGAGCACTTTGAACCCCACCAGCACCAAGAGCACCTACGACCCGTACTCCTCCGTAGACGAGAAGAACAAGGACAAGAGCGATTCCTTCGACCTGCGCGATCTTGAGGACGTCTCGGCCGAACCGGTGTACAAGCTGGTCATCAACGAGAACGTCGTGGAGAAGATCTCCTCGCTCGCAGCCCAGAAGATCGACGGCATCATCGATATGAAGGGCAACGTCCTCTCCCGCATCCAGGAGGGCCTCGGCGGTGCCGACAAGACGAAGGGCGTCGATGCCGACATCGTGGACGACGCAGGCGCCAAACTCGACCTCGACGTCATCCTCGAGTACGGGAAATCCGCTCCCCAGGTGTTCGACGAGATCAAGAAGGTCGTCGGCGACGACCTCAAGGACATGACCGGCCTCGAGGTGATCGAGATGACCGTGAACGTGGTCGACGTCATGACGCCGGACGAGTACGCCCAGAAAAACGGCGGCTCCAACAGCGGCGACGGGCAGCAGGACGGCTCGTCCAACTAAAGGACGCCGCCTCGGCGCCGTGCTGCGGAGCCGCCCCGTCCGCGCTCCGCACCCCACCTTCCAAGCCCGCCGCGCACCACGCGCGGCGGGCTTTCGTATGCGAGCCGAAGCTGCGGTCCGCGAACACGACCGCGCCATGCACGAGGAATCAGCGCACAGGAAGGGCCGAACGCACGGAGTCGGAGTGTGACGCGAGCGCAGCGAGGGGGGGGGGGCAGCAAGTCGCACGCATTCCGAAGCGAGCAAGCCGACAGGTACGCTGAGCGCGCTATCGAGCAAAGCTGCGACACGTGAGGAGAAGCCGGCGATTCGCTTCGATCACGGACGGCGCGACGCCCCGTGGCTCCACGCGCCATCCCGCCATCTACCCCCGCCCGTGCACGCCCGTGCACGCAAATCCTCCATTTTTGGCCACGAAACCGCGTTCTGGCACAAATCGGCCCCACTCCGACGACGCATCGGCTCTTCCGAGATCGCCGACCTGGGCTTTCGCCACGGCAGAACATGCTTTTGCTACAAAAATGGACAGTCGCCGTGCCAGAACGCGGTTTGGTGGCCAAAAACGCGCGATTTCCGCGCACGCTCCACCCTCAAGCGCCATACGCCCCCATCGCCGCACGAGCGAAGCACCCAGCGCGCACGCCACCCAGCACGCACGCCGCCGCGCCTCTTTGCGCCCGCACGACACACAGCCGCCCTACCCCACCGCCCGCACCTTCTTACCAGCTACATCCGCACTTCCTTCGCACCTCGTACCGCTTGAACTTGCATTTGAGAGCGGACTGCGTAACATCATTATCGGTGCCGACGGACAAACATCTGCCTCGCCATGTTTACCGAACGCCCGTCCCTCATCGCTGTTTCGTTCACCAAGGATTCGCGACGCCGCATGATCCCCAGGACAGAAAGGCACCTTTTGCCCACAAGCTTGAATCTTCGAGCCGTGCGAAACGGCGACGCGCTATGATGGAGGACGACATGCACCATGCAGCACAAAGCGAGAAGCGAGGAGCGCCTCTTATGAACATCCTCGACTACCTGGCAACCGAGTTCGCCACCTTCGAGGAGAAGCCGTTCAATCCGGTGGATTCAGCTGCGCTCTCCCAGTTCTGCATGGTGCGCGTCGAGGGTATCGCACCGCCGCTGCGCGAACGCGCATCGTTCAAGCGGCTCGGCACCGTCGTGGACAACCTCCTCTCGTCCGTCAAACGACCCGTACGCTTCATCGACCTGCTGCGCGCCGAGCGCTACGCCGACATGTTCACCGGCCTCGCACCAAGCCTCGTGAAGGAGAACCTGCTCGCGCTCGCAGCCAGCCCGCGCTTTCGCGACGTGACGGTCAAAGATTGCCTGAGCCTGTTCGACGCCGACCGTCAGACGCAGTTCGCCGCCATGGCGTTCGTCCACAAGAAGGAGTTCGCCTACGTGGGGTTCCGCGGCACCGACGCCTCGCTCACCGGCTGGCGCGAAGACTTCAACATGGCGTACGACGCGCCCGTGCCCGCTCAAGAGCATGCGGTGCGCTACCTTGAGGCCGTCGCGCCGCGCTTGCCGAAGCGCCTCATCGTAGGAGGGCACTCCAAAGGCGGCAACCTCGCATTGTACGCGTCCCTGCGGGCCGCACCGTCCGTTCAGGATCGCATCGAGTGCGTGTACACGCACGACGGACCGGGCTTCAAGGCGGGCATGTTCTCGCCGGAGGACTGGCACCGCCTCGAAGGGCGCATCCACCGCACCGTGCCGCACGACTCGATCGTGGGCATGCTCATGGAGTCGCACACGCCTCCGCTCGTGGTGTGCAGCACCGAACGCGGGATCAACGAGCACAGCCCGTTCACCTGGGAGGTCGTCGACGACGATTTCCAATACCTCGACGACCTCTCCGACAACGCGAAGTTCACCGACGCCCTCGTTTCCGAGTGGCTTGCGCGCTACTCTGACGAAGAGGCAGCCGCCATCGTCGATGCGCTGTTCAAGGCCGTCGAGGCATCGGGCGCCCAAAACGCCACCGAGGTGTTCTTCGGAGGCGCCAAGACCGCGACGATGCTTGCCGAAGCCGCCAAGAACATCGACGCCGCCTCTCGCGACACCTTGCTAGCCGCCCTCGGATCCCTTGCAGAGATCGCCGCCCGCCTTATGGCCCAAGGGCTCGCGGGGAAGCTCGCCCCCAAGCCAAAGCAGCGCCCATCGCAGCACCCCCGTCCGCGCCCCTAAAGATGCTGATCCGCAGATGGGCGTCCCCTTCGCACCGTACGCGAAGGGGACGAACGACAAGCGCTCCAAGCGACACGATCCCCCGACTGCGCCCCTAACCGAGCTTCTCGCTCGAAGCCGCATGCAGACCCCCGGAATCGACAGCCTCGCCATCGACCTCAGCCGCTGCCGCCTCTATCACGTCTCCGAGAAGCATCCGGAAATCGCGTGCGTTCTTCGATGTGACGACCGGTTTGCCCGTTTGAGCCTCGATCTCTTTGCGTGCGTTGCCTGCAACAGAGCCGCCCCGGCGAGCGATCTCCTTGCTCTCGTCGAACGCTTCGGGTTCCTCGGCTTTCGACAATTCGGTAGTCGTCGCTTCGGCCAACATGTTGAGCACCAATTCGAGCGTGCTCATATTGTCCCGCAGGTTCTCCTTGGTCAGCCCTTTGTGGTTCTTGTACTGCCGCGTGGTCATCCCCGACCACGCTTGCGATATCTCGTCCGTGAGAATGGCGAACTCCGACCCTTTCGAAACGCCCCGTTCCGTCCATTCGTCCGTAAGCTCTTTGCGCACCGATATCGCTTGCAAACGTTGGTTCACCCATTCGGGACTGTACCCCTTCTTCAAATAGGTTTCGAGCGCACGACTTATGCCCTGCTCAGGATCGATGGTCTCCTCGATGCGCTCGGCGCCAACTTGGGCAAGCCACAACTTGAAAGGCTCGGCTTTCGGAGAAGGGATGGACTGGACGATGCGGAGGATTTGAGACGTCGTGGCCGCATCAGTCATGCGAAGCTTGCCATCGGAAGCCTTCATTTTCAAGTGTACGATTTTATCGTACACTTGGCTTCCCTCCGCTTGCAGCTTGCGTTTAAGATCGCTCCAATATCTGCGCGGATTATTGCTCTCGGTCAGCACCGCCACAACATCAACCACCGAGAAATACCACTCTTCCTCGTCTTCGTTCCAAAGAGAACGGATCCGAGAGCCTTCGAATTGTTTCAGCAACTGGATGGGTGCCATAGCCACCTCCTTGCATTCCGGGCGTCTTGGACTGGAGGTGCTTGGCTGAGCACAACGCTGTGTCTCGTAATGAATCCATTATAGCATAAACAAGTACATATGTTCGTAAAAATTTGAGACTTTTCTGAGAGTCGGGGCAAGGGTCACGAAATCCGCTGAAGGATCACCGAAGCGCCAGTGGGGCCTCCTACGGCGCCGGCAGGGCCTCGCCCGGCGGGCCGGGCGGGCCTTTGCCAACGGCGGCTTAACGGCGAGCATGCCCGCCTACGTCGAACCAGGATCGATGCGAACCCATGCTCGCCGAGCCTCGAGCCGAGCTCCCCCGACCGGGCGCTTCAGAAGCCCCACTGCAGTTAGACCTAGCCCTGCCGGGTCTTTTCTTTCTCTTCGATCCCCGGTCGGACGGGACCTCCTGCGGCGCTGGCGGGGCCTCTCTCGGCGGGCCGGACTGCCCCCCTGTCGATCTTGGCTTGGCAGAAACCGATCCGCCGCGTGGACAAAAACGCGCGGTTTCTCTATTCCCAAAACGGAATAATCGAAC
>ERZ826396.487-NODE-487-length-57517-cov-3.814782_pt1 | contig 57517 bp, 52 predicted proteins | sample MGYA00519926_ERZ826396 | MGnify/ENA primary metagenome ERZ826396 (study PRJEB31778, sample SAMEA3449230) | human gut metagenome | biome: human gut; feature: human-associated habitat; material: faeces | place: United Kingdom | collected 2010/2012 ... | reverse complement strand
ACGTCCCTTGTGGACTTTCACCACAGACTGACGGCATGCCCGTCATACAAAAACAGGCAGACCATTAACAACAGTCTGCCTGCATCCGCCACTCTTTTCTACAATTCTTTCATCTTCACCAGGATCTTCTGGTAAAACTCCTCCTGATCCCCTTCCTTTTTCAAATCCTCCAGGATCACACCATCCTTCAGGAGGATCAGACGGCTGCAATAGCTGGCCATCTTCGGATCATGGGTAACCATGACGATGGTCTTACCGAGTTCCTTGTTGATCTCGGTCATGGTAGAGATCACTACGTCACCGGACTTAGAATCCAGGTTTCCGGTCGGCTCGTCGGCCAGGATCAGCTCCGGGTCATTGATCAGCGCCCGGCAGATCGCCACTCTTTGCTTCTCACCGCCGGACAGCTCATAGGGCTTTTTATCCAGCAGGTGCCGGATGCCGAACTGCTCTGCGCTCTCTTCTGCCTTCTGGATGCAGTCCTTTGCCGTTCCCTTGTCCAGGATCTTCGGCAGCATGATATTTTCCCGGACCGTCAGGCTGTCCATCAGATAAAAATCCTGGAACACAAAACCAATGTCCCGGCGCCGGATGTCCGCCAGCTCGTCCTTCCACAACTCTTCCGTGTCGCTGCCTTTAAAATACAGCTTTCCGTCCGTCTGTCTGTCGATCATCCCCAATATCTTAAGGAGCGTCGTCTTTCCGCAGCCGGAACGCCCCATGATTCCTACAAACTCCTGGCGGTCCACCTGAAAATTCAGACCCTTTAACACCTTGATCTCATCTTTTCCCTTCTGCTCCCCGGTCTTGGTGTAGTTGCGGATCAGACCTTCCGCCGCCAGTACCGGCTCTCCCTGTTTTTCATCATATTTTTCATTCATCTTCTTTTTGCCCCTCCCTGACTTTTTCATCTATATTTCATTTCTATTTTTTATTCCTTCCAGTTTTTGTTCCTTCCAGATCTCTGACCAGGCTTCTCTGCATCAGCTTCAGATTCACCGCCTGCGCCAGAATATATCCTCCCCACAACAGGATACCATATTTCAGATAATTTTGAACATCCTTTATTTCATACATCCTAAGACCAAATACAACCCCTGTCAATACAAGAGAAATCACGCCTGCCAGGATCAGCGGCACCCATACATACCGGGAAACCTCACGTTTCATAAGCCTGATCCTCTCGGCGCTGCTCATCCCAAATACCTCAAAGAACCGGTAATCCCTCCGAAGCTCCGGGATATCCATCTTCATTTTCATCCGAAGCAGGAAGCTTTCCACCGCCAGCAGCATCAGCAACACGATACCGTTTACAATGGTTTCCATCTGCCGTTCCGTCTCTCTTTGGTGCCGGGCGTCTGCACTGATATAGGCACTCTTAACCAGCGGATCAAACGCCTCGTCGAAGGCATGGCTTTTTCGGAACTCACCCAGGATTTCATCCGCCCGTTCCTGATATTTCTCTGGAACATTGACCAGCATTAACCGGGTAGGCCACTCGTGGATGGTCACCTCCGGCACCGCCTCTTCCTCTGACACCGGTTCTCCGGTCAGAAGATCCGTGGTCTTCCAGCAACCCTTTACGGATTCAAAATAGGTGTCCGAGAACACGATCAGATTCTCATACCGCCCCTGCCGGTAAGCACCGGTCAGCGCTTCCCGCTCTTCGCTTACAATCTCCCTTGGGGGATATGTCTGTTCCCTGGTGATATAATTATGTCCCATCAATGCCTGCCCGATATGTACATACGGCCTGCTGCTGCAAAGATACCAGTCCAGGGGTCTTGCCTTAGAAGCCTGATCCTGCTGGTATACCACGTGGATCTTTTCTCCCGCTTCATCCAGCAAAAGATCCCGCGGCTTCTCTCCTGCCAGTTTTTTCAGTTCCCGGTAAGTACTCTCGGAGATACCGATATTCTGCCCCTGCTGTACTACAATCACCCGATAATCCTCCTCCGGCTGTTCTGTCGCATCCAGAGTGGTCGCACGCACCATGGGAAAGCTAAGGACCTCTGCCTCACATTCCTGCTGCAGCGCCTCAAAATAAGCCTCATCCTGGCTGTTGGCCAGAAAAACATAGTCATACGGATATAAGGCTTCCGGCTCATCCGCAATCTGGCTGGATATAAATTTCACCGAAAATACCATCATCACAAATACATTCAAAAACATCAGCATGGACACATACCGGATCATGGTACGGAACCGGCAGCGTATCCTAAATTCCTTCGTAAGCTTTGGCAGAAATGCCTCCTGGCGCTTCTGCCTCATCCTAAGCCAGATTCCCCACAGGCTCCTTATCATCAGCATTACACACAAAAGAATCCCGCAGACAAGAAGGAGTTTCTCTCCCATCCTCCTCTGTCCATAAAAAACAAAACAAGCTGCCCCTGCAGCCACAGAGATTAGCACCGTTACCCAGGCAGATCTTCCCACTGGTCTTTCCCAGCGGACCGCCGCACCCCGGGTATCTGTCGAGCCATACCCCTTTCCCAGCTCCATACAGGTCAGATATGCCACAAAGCAGACCAGCGCCAGCACCACCAGGGACCATCCGGCCACAAAAAAGCTGACAAATCCGGCATTTTCATACTCCGGCAGCCAGGCAGCAAACCCATTTCTCAAGAAAAACAAAAGAACCGTTCCCACCATCGCCGCACAAAGATACGCTGCAGCAAAGCATCCCAGCAGTTCTGCCAGTGAAGACCAGAAAAAGGTTTTCTTCCTGATCCCCAGGGTCTTGATCAGTCCGGAGCCGGCCAGTTTCCTCTTCTGGTAAAAAGACAGGGCCACTATGATCAAAAACAGGCCAAGAAATGCTATCGCTACCAGAAAATCCCTCATGATCTCCACCAGGCCCAGGCCCAGAAGTCCGCCGTCCTCCCCATAGTTTCCGGAAAACATCTGGTATATTCCAAAGCCCAGGACCAGCGCTATGGTGGATCCCAGCTTAAAAAGCCTTCCGGAAAAAACCGCCAGTATCGTCGCGACCGTCAACAGCTGAGCGATTGTCACAGCAAGCACGATCCCTGTAAACTGCAGTGCAAATGCCCCCGCATTTCCACCCAGCTCCTGACTTAACGGAAACTCCCGCGCCACAAGCTCTGCCGCACCGCCTTCCCGAAAGACTGCCGCCAGCCAGGCAAGTCCTGTATAGGTATGCTCACGTCCCCGGATCCATGGGTAACAGTAATAGATCTGCGTCAAAAGCCCGGTCATGATAATAACAATACTCCCTTTGCTTCCACGCTTCATGATAAATCCGCCTCCACTTCCCGTACCACATTTCTCTGGATCAGCTTCATATTCATGATCTGTATCAAAATATAAGCGCCCCATACCAGGAGTCCCCATTTCAGATAGGCCGTCATATCCGACGTCTGATAGAGCCGAAGCTTCCACAGGATCCCTGTCAGCACCAGGGAAACGCCTGCTCCCAGCAGAAGAGGTATCCATACGTACCGGGAGACCTCCCGTCTCATAAGTCTGGTCCGCTCCTTCTCTCCCATGCCAAAGGTTTCCATAAACCGGTAATCCTTCCGAAGCTCCGGAAGATCCATCTTTACCTTCATCCGAAGCAGGAAAATCCCCACCGCCAGCAGCATCAGAAGCACAATGCCATTGACCAGTGTCTCCATCTGCCGCTCCATCTCTCTTTGGTGCTGGCCTTCGCCTCCGATATAGGCGCTCTTTACCAGCGGATCAAACTCCTCGTCAAAGGCATGGGCTTTTCGGAACTCACCCAGAATTTCATCCGCCTGTTCCTGATATTCCTCCGGAACGTTAACCAGTGTTAACTGCGTAGGCCACTCGTGGATGGTAACATCCGGCACCGCCTCTTCCGCTGCTACCGGCTCCCCGGTCAGTAGATCGGTGGTCTTCCAGGAATCCTTTACGGATTCAAAATAAGCGTCCGAGAACACGATCAGGTTCTCATATTTTCCCTGGCGGAAAGCTCCGATCAGTGCTTCCCGCTCCTCGCTTATGATCTCTCTTGGCGGATACGTCTCTCTTCTCGTATTCGGATTTTGAGCCATCAGTGCCTGTCCGATATGCACATAAGGTTCATCCGTCCACAGGTACCAGTCCAGCGGCTTGGCCTTCGACGCCTGATCCTGCTGGTACACCACATGGATCTGTCTTCCCGCATCGTCCAGTGTAAGATCCTCCCACGGCTCTCCCGCCAGTTCTTTCAGCTCCCGGTAGGTACTCTCAGAGATACCGATATTCTGGCCCTGCTGAACTACAATATCCGTAAACTGATTCGGCATTTCCGTATTATCCAGGGTCGTGGCCCGCACCATGGGAAAACTGTAAATCTTTGCCTGACATTCTCTCTCAAGCCGATCAAAATACTGGCCGTCCTGGCTGTTTGCCAGATAGACATAGTCATAGGGATACATGTCCTCCGGATCATCGGCGATCCGGGTGGAAATAAACTTGATGGAAAACAGGCTCAGCGCAAACACATGCACCACCATCAAAAGCGAAAGATACCTGGCCGTGGTCCGGAACCGGTAGCGCAGCCGGTAGATCCTTGGCAGTACCGGTAAAGTCTCCTTGATATTCCGCTGTATCTTTGCAAGCCTCATCCCCCACACGCCCCGGAAGGCAAGCGCTGCGCACAACAGCAGGGCACAGGCCAGGATGATGCTCTCTGCCATTCTTCTTTGCTGGTAAAAATACAGAAAGATGATCCCCAGGATCCCGGCTGCCGCCGTCGATACTTTCGGAAACCTTCCCGTCAGGGGCTCCCACTTCACTACCGTGTTCCTGGTATCCGTGGATCCGCTGCTCCCACGCATCTCCAGGGAAACCGCGTAGGCACATAATCCAAGAAACGCCATTCCCACAAATGTCCAGAGATATACGCCGGCCCCGGCCACGCCACTGCTTTCATATCCCGGAAGCCATCTTGCAATCCCCCTGCACAGGAAGAATAGCAACACGTTTCCTGCCGCATACGCTCCCAGCACCGATGCCACAAGGCAGCCCAGCAGCTCTCCGATCCTGGTTGCAAAAAGTGTACCGCTTCGAATCCCCATGGTTTCGATCAGTCCGGTACTGGCAAGCTTCCGTTTCTGATAGAAAGACAGGGTCGAAGAGACCAGGAACAGTCCGACAAACACGATCGCCGCCAGAAAGTCCCGCATGATCTCCACCAGGCCTAAGCCCAGCATACCGCCGTCCTCTCCGTAGCTTCCGGAAAAGTTCTGATAGATCCCAAGCCCCAGGAAGAGAAACAGGGCAGACAAAAACGCAGACAGGAAGAGAAACGCCATATCCTTCCATCGGTATTTCAGGTCCTTCCACAGGATCCGGTAAAACAGCCCGGAATAATGCCCCGGAAACCGGAGTCTGCGCTTCCTCTCCTTTCGGTAGGCCCGTCTCGCCTCCCGCTCCGCTTCGACTCTTCTTGCAGACTCGTCCCAGGCCTCCAAAGCCCGGATCACCAGATATAAAATCCCTGCGGCGATCACCGCAAAATAAGGATAATAACAGGTAAGTGTCCCAAGAATTTCCCGATTCCCTACAAATACATCATTCGGCGCCACAATATTCCCGGCAAGGTACATCAGCGCGCCGCCGATCACGCCGGGAACCGCCGAACATATCTTAAAGCGGAAACCTGTCACACCGCCGATCACAGCGATGACAGAAAGCAGCTGCGCCACCGTCATAAGCCCCGCGATTAATGCAAACTGTACGGCGAACACCGTCAGATTGCCGCCCAGTTCAAGGCTCACCGGAAACTCCTGCTTCATAAGCTCCGTCACGCCGCCTTCCCGGAATACCGCCAAAAGATAGGTGATGCTGTTGTAGGTATGCTCCGCTCCACGGATCCAGGGATATAGATAGTAGATCTGCACCAGGATCCCTGTAAGGATAAGGATCACCGGAATTCCAAACTTTTTCCATTTTGAATTTGTCTGAGTCCTTTTTGATTTCACGGCAGATTCCCCCCTCGCTGATCTCTTACCAGCAATATACTCTCCCACTGCCTGCAGCATCAACGATTTGTCCGTGACATGCTCATTTTCTGTCTGTAACTTTTTCTCTTCCTCGGAAAAAAACAACAGCCTTACGCAGAAGCACTCTCCTCTTGCCCCGGCGTTCATCTCCCCGCCATGCTGCTCCACGATCTGGCGGATACTTTTCAGTCCATACCCGTGAAGGCCGGTCCTGCTTTTGGATGGCTTCTCCTCCCCGGCCCTGTTCCCTCTGATACTGTTTTCTATCTTTATCATAAGCAGCTGATGACTTTTTCGGATCGTCAGACGGATCCACCTGTTTTCTTCTTTCAGCGTTTCACAGGCCTCGATGGCATTGTCCAGAAGATTGCCAAACAAGGCCATCTGCTCCTGTGGCTGCAGAGGGATCCTCTCAAGCTCGGGTGTGTCTACTGTCATCTGAATCCCTTCTGTTTCCGCCCTTTTTTTCTTCTGGCTCAGCAAAAAATCCAGATCCCGTATTCCCGTAAAATGGGAAATGCCTTCATCCAGCAGCTCCCGGCTGATCTCTCCCAGATATTGCGTCAGCTCTTCCCACTCTTTTTCCTTTGCATATTTACGCAGAAGCAGAACATGCTGCTTCATGTCGTGGACCGTCCTTCTGCTCTCCTGCATTTTTTGAAACTGTTCCGCCCAGAGCTTATGTTGGAGCGCCAAAAGTTCCCTTTCCTGCTCCAGGAAACGCCACCGCAGGAATACTGCCGCCAAGGCCCCAAGTCCGCATAGGATCAACAGAATCGACATTCCTTCCAGGATCCCCCACACACTTTCCGGATCGGACTCTAACCTTGTCAGAGCAGTCTCATACCGAAACAATAGCAAGGTCAGAATTCCCCAGAGCACCAGCAAAAGATTCCGGCAGGAGACCAGCTTCTCTCTCACATCCTCCCACATGTCTGCAGCCAATATCATTATGATCACGATCCAAAGACGGGTCAGCGTATAGAGAAGAAGATTCCAGGCGATCTCCTTCTCCGGTTCCAAAGAGGACATAAAAAGGCCTTCCCGCCAGTTCCGGTAAAGCAGTGCCAGGGCTAAATCTAGAAGCGCCACGAAGCTGAAATAAATGCCTGATGCCCCCAGAACCACCCTCCATCCGGTCTTTGTCAGCTGCCCAAGCCCGGCCGAGATCACAGCCGCACAGACCAGGAGCGCGGCTACAGAAAGAAATGCCCGTTCCCTTGCCATTCCAAGCAGCACGCCCAGGCCCAGCACACAGCCCCACTGGATCACAATTTCTCTTTTCTTTCCGCTGCGTCTGGCACCTGTTATCCTGCTCAGGATGATCCATCCCATCCAGACCTCCCACGCAGACAGCAGCCACAGCAGAAAACCTACGATTTCCCCGCTCATTACAGTCCCTCCATATAACATGCGATCCGTTCCTTTATATGAGAATACTGGATCCTGCTGACCGAAAAGCGGTGGCCTCCCAAAAGATAAACCCAGCCTCTCTCCAGCTTCTCAATATGCTGTACATTCAATACATGCCCGCGGTCCAGCAGGATAAATCTTTCATCGCCTATTTCTTCCAACAGTCTGCCGATCGATATCCTTTCCCTGTAAATCTTTTCTCCCGTCACATACTCTGCGTACTTTCCGCCTTTTTTGTCTTTCTGTATATAAAGGATATCTCTGTAATAAAGCTTCTCTTTTCCACAGCCGTCTCCCACGATCCGGTAATCCTTCTTCTCCTCCAGAAGAGAGGAGATGAGCCTGTGCAAAATTTCCGGGAAACGCTCCTCCATCTGTTCCTTCAGCACATACTGCCAGGCTTCGATCACATAACTTTCCGCCGCATACTGCGGATATGCCGTCAGAAAGACCACAGCCGTATCGTCCCCGTTTTTCCGCAGCCTGTGTCCCAGCTCTATCCCGCTGATTCCCGGAAGATCTATATCTAGGATCAGAATGTCATATCTTTCTTTTACCTGTAAAAAATCCTCCCCGCAGCAGTATGTCCTGGTTTGGATCTCCGGGAACTCCTCCTTCGCTTTTTCTATGTACCCGCAGACCACTCTCTGCATACGGGGATGGTCTTCAACCACTGCAATCCTCAGCATCTTCTCTCTCCTGTAATAGTCCTTTGACTCCCCAACTATCTCTTTAAATAAAGAAACAACGCTTCTACTTCTCTGCAAAAGCGTTGTTCCTTTCCCTCATTTCTTAGTTTGCTTTATGCCTGTACTTCGTCGTCATCTGTTTCCAGCGCCTCCTGGTATTTCTCCAGGATCATGGTCTGGATCCGCTCTCTTGTTGCGGAATTGATCGGGTGTGCAATATCCCGGTACTCACCGTCCAACGCCTTCTTGCTTGGCATTGCTATGAAAAGTCCCTTCTCGCCTTCAATTACCTTGATGTCATGTACCACAAACTCTTCATCCATGGTGATAGAAACCACTGCTTTCAGTTTCCCTTCTTTTGCTACTTTTCTTACTCGTACATCTGTAATCTGCATCCTTGCTGCCCCTTTCCATCTGCGCCGAATCAGTTCCTACAGCGCATATCTCTCGTTCTTTTCTACAACTACTTTCACACCATTTTCCCCGACATAACGTGTATTTGCCCTGATGGTGTCTCTGCTCTCGACAATACAGTTTTCAATATAGCTGTTGTCTCCCAGATAGACATCATTCAGAATAATGGAATTCTTGATCACACAATTATTTCCGACAAACGTTTTCTTGAAAAGAATCGAATTTTCCACGGTTCCATTGATAATGCTTCCGCTCGCCACCAGGCTGTTCTTTACAACAGATCCCGGATTGTATTTTGCGGGAGGCAGATCGCTGACTTTGGAATAAATCTCCGGGCGCTGTTTGAAGAAATATTCCCTGACTTCGGGTCTGAGGAAATCCATGTTTGTCCGATAGTACGCATCCACCGTCGATATGTTGCTCCAGTAATCTTTTATTTTATAACCGTAAATCTTTTTCAGATTTTTATATCTGATCAGAATATCGGTTACAAAATCATATCTGTCTTCCTCTGCACAGTGCTCGATCAGGTCGATCAGGAGCCGTCTCCTGACTACATAGATCCCGGTCGATATCGTGTGCGAGTGTGCCACCATTGGCTTCTCTTCAAATTCTTCGATCCTCATGGAATCATCCATCTTGATCGTTCCAAACCGGCTGGCATCTTCTGAATCATCCAGCTCTTTGCAGACTACAGTAATATCTGCCTTCTTTGCAATATGGTATTCCAATACCTTATTATAATCCATCTTATAGACCGCGTCCCCGGATGTGATGATCACATAGGGCTCATGGCTTCTTTTTAAAAAATCCAGGTTCTGATAGATCGCATCTGCCGTCCCTCTGTACCAGTAGCCATTATCAGCCGTGATGGTAGGAGTGAATACATATAATCCTCCCTGCTTTCTTCCAAAATCCCACCACTTTGATGAATTCAGGTGTTCGTTGAGTGAACGGGCATTGTACTGTGTCAGCACCGCCACTTTCTGGATATGTGAATTGCTCATATTACTCAGCGTAAAATCAATGGCCCGATAGCTTCCGGCGATAGGCATCGCCGCAACAGCCCGCCTGCTGGTCAGTTCCCTCATCTTGTGATTGTTTCCGCCTGCCAATATGATCCCCAGTGCTCTCATACGCGCTCACCTGCCTTTATCAAAGTCTCACCGCTCTCCAGCACACCGTTCGGATAATCCTCCTTCACCGTGGCTCCGCTCAAAGCAGTGTTCTTTCCAACCTGTACCCCCGGCGGCACTATCGTATTTTCACCGATGGTCACCAGACCGAAGGAATAAATAGCCGGTTTTAATTTATTGGGAACATCGCTGCCGATACCAAGTGTGACATTTTCACCGATCTCACAGTTTTCCGCTATGATCGCCTTATCTACCACGCAGCCTTTTCCGATCACGGTATCCTTCATAATAATAGAATCCCGTACCACAGCGCCTTCTCCGATCACAACACCGGATCCGATCACACAGTTCTTCACTTCCCCGTATATTTCCGATCCGTTGCCAATGATACTCCGCTCGATCACTGCCTGTCCGGAGATATACTGAGGAGGCAGTATCCCGCTGTTGGTGTAAATCTTCCAGTATTCCTCATACAGATTAAACTCCGGCACAATATCGATCAGCTCCATGTTTGCTTCCCAATATGAGCCAAGCGTCCCCACGTCCTTCCAGTAGCCGTTATATTCATATGCAAACAGCCGCTGTCCCTTCTCATGGCAGTATGGAATAATATGTTTTCCGAAATCACAGCCCGGCTCATTCTTCAGTGCCACCAGCGCTTCCTTTAATACCGGCCAGCTGAAGATATAGATTCCCATAGACGCCAGGTTGCTTTTTGGCTCCGGCGGCTTTTCCTGGAATTCAGAAATCTGTCCGTCTTCTTCTGCTACCACCACGCCAAAACGGCTCGCTTCTTCTATCGGCACAGGCATGGCCGCAATCGTGACATCTGCCTTATGCTCTTTGTGATAATCCAGCATAACCTCATAATCCATCTTATAAATATGATCTCCGGAAAGAATCAACACATAATCCGGATGATAAGTCTCTATATAATCCAGATTCTGATAGATCGCATTCGCAGTTCCTGTATACCATTCGCTGTTGCTGCTTTTCTCATACGGCGGCAGGATCGTTACTCCCCCGAAATTACGATCCAGATCCCAGGAAATTCCGATACCGATATGTGTGTTCAGACGCAGCGGCTGATACTGTGTCAAAACGCCGACGGTGTCGATCCCAGAATTGATGCAGTTACTGAGCGGAAAATCAATAATACGGTATTTTCCGCCGAATGCAACGGCCGGTTTCGCAACCTTTGCTGTAAGGACTCCAAGTCTGCTGCCCTGTCCTCCAGCAAGCAGCATTGCAATCATCTCTTTCTTCCGCATGTCATCACCCCTTTTCAGTAATTTATTGCATCTATTATACCATAGAAATGAAAATCGGTGAACAATATTTACAAATAAATTGTTCTTTTCCTAAACTTTTTATGGAAATATCACAAAAACTTACAGCTTGGTTTTTTCTCCATATCTGTATATAATAATATGGAGAGAATATATTTTTATGACTACTACTTTTGGAAAGGTATGAAGGCTTATGTATCAGATTAATTTCAGCAAACCTGTACACATACATTTTATCGGCATCGGCGGCATCAGTATGAGCGGGCTGGCCGAGATCCTGTTAAAAGAAGGATTTACGGTCTCCGGCTCTGACAGCAAAGAATCCCCGCTGACCGACCGTCTGGAGGGCCTGGGCGCAAGGGTCTTCTATGGACAGAGGGCTTCCAACATCATCCCCGGCATAGACGCCGTTGTCTATACCGCTGCCATCCATGAAGATAATGAAGAATTTAAGGCAGCCGCGGATGCCGGGCTCCCTATGCTGAGCAGAGCTGAGCTTTTAGGGCAGTTGATGAAGAATTACGAAACACCGATCGCTGTTTCAGGCACTCACGGCAAGACCACCACCACATCCATGCTCTCCCACATCCTTCTTGCGGGAGATCTGGATCCTACCATTTCCGTAGGAGGTATCCTGAAAGCCATCGGCGGCAACATCCGGGTGGGTGATTCGGGGCTCTTTGTCACGGAAGCCTGTGAATACACCAACAGCTTCCTGCATTTCTTCCCGAAGATCGGCATCATCCTGAATATTGATGCGGATCACCTGGACTTTTTCAAAGATCTTGATGATATCCGCCGCTCCTTCCGGAAATTCGCCGAGCTTCTTCCAGAAGACGGCGCTTTGATCATCAATGCGGACATTCCGGACCTTGATGCATTTACCGAAGGTCTGAAGTGCAAAGTCATCCGTTATGGAAATGACAGCTCGCTGGATTACAGCGCCACCAATATTTTGCATGACAATGTAGGAGACGCGTCTTTCGATCTGGTAAAATCCGGTATCTTTATGGACCGCATCTCTTTGTCTGTCAACGGCGACCATAACGTGTCGAATGCGCTGGCGGCCATTGCTGCCTGCGATATCTTAGGCGTGCCTGTAGAAACCATCAAGCAGGGCTTAAAAGCATTCACCGGCACAAAGCGGCGTTTTGAATATAAGGGAGAGATAAACGGCATCACTGTCATTGACGACTATGCCCACCACCCGACAGAGATCCGGGCGGCGCTTGAAGCAGCCAGACATTATCCTCATCAGGAGATCTGGTGTGTCTTCCAGCCCCATACCTATACCCGGACAAAAGCCTTGTTCGCAGATTTCGTATCGGCACTTTCCACTACCGATCATGTAATCCTGGCAGATATTTATGCAGCCCGCGAGACAGATACGCTGGGGATCTCTTCCGGGGATATTGCGGCGGCTCTGAAAGAACAGGGTTGTGATGCCTACTACTTTTCTTCTTTCGAAGAAATCGAAAGCTTCTGTCTAAGACAATGCAAAAAAGGAGACCTGTTGATAACTATGGGTGCGGGAGACGTTGTAAATATTGGGGAGGCGCTTCTGAATCACTAGTTATCCACATTTTCCACAGGATTTTATCCACAAAAAACCTGTTTTTTGAAGCAGAAATTTCTTTTTAGAACGCCCTCCCGGTGCTATAATAGACTCCACAAAGTTTAGAAGGAGCGGCGTAAGAATTATGACGAAATTAACACTTAGAAATTGTGCACAGGATAATATTACTGTGCTGGAAAATGAATTTATCGACCATTACATGCTAAAGGCCAACGGAGAGTATGTAAAGGTTTATCTTCTCGTCCTGCGCCACCTGGGGGAGTCTTCTGGAAAGCTGTCTATTTCAGAAATGGCGGATGTCCTGGAATGTACGGAAAAAGACGTGCTGCGGGCACTGAAGTACTGGAAAAAGCAGGGAATCCTGGATTACAGCGAGGCCTACAGCGAAAGCAGCCGCGAGGACAGCCGGGACAGCATCCCAAAAGAAGCCCCTTCTCCCCAGCGGGAGACTATGCGCCGTCCTTCCAGAGATGACAAGGACTTTAAAGAGCTGCTGTTTGTGGCCGAGCAGTATCTTGGCAAAACATTGTCGGCCACGGATGTGGACACGATCACTTACTTTTTTGATTCCCTGGAGATGTCTGCGGACCTGATCGAATATCTGATCGAATACTGTGTGGAGAACGGCCATAAAAGCATGCACTATATCCGGGCCGTAGCCCTTTCCTGGGATTCCCAGAATATACGGACCGTGGAAGAAGCCAAGGCAAACACTGTCCAGTATCATAAGAACTATTACTCTGTATTAAAGGCCTACGGCATCGGCGGACGGGCTCCCGCCTCCTCGGAGATTGCCTATATCCGCAAGTGGAGCGAAGAATACGGCTTCTCTCTGGACATTATTCTGGAAGCATGCTCGCGTACGATGAGTGCGATTCATCAGCCAAATTTTGAATACACGGATTCTATCCTGAAGAACTGGCAGGCGAAAAATGTACGTCATTTAAAGGATATTGAAGCCGTCGACGCAGATTTTCAGAAGGCCAAAGAGCAGCGGGCTGTTTCCCGGGAAAAGTCGGTAAAGGTAAACCGCCCCAATAAATTCAACAACTTCAGCGGCCGCTCCTATGACATGGACGATCTGGAGCGCCGGCTGATCCAGCAATAGAGAAGGAGAATATTCTCAATATGGCTTTAACCAATTCTCAATATGACCAATTAATGCGCATATACGAACAGCGTCAGATCGATGACGAACACCGGCTTCGGGATCATTATCAGAAAGCCTATTCCATGATCCCTGCATTAAAGGAGCTGGATCAGTCCATTTCTTCGCTGAGCGTAGAAAAGGCACGCCGTCTTCTGGACGGTGATTCCACGGCACTTTCTTCTCTGAAAGAGGATCTTCACCAGCTAATCCAAAGGAAAAAGAGCCTCCTTGAAGATCACGGGCTTTCAGAAGATTATCTGGAACTTTCTTATACCTGTCCGGACTGTAAGGATACCGGCTATATCGGCACCGAAAAATGTCACTGCTTTAAAAAGGCTATCACGGATCTTTTATACTTACAGTCAAATCTGCAGGAAATCCTGGACAAAGAGAATTTCTCTACCTTTTCTCTTGATTATTATTCCAGCAATCATATAGACCCGGTGACCGGGCGGTCTGCACTGGAAGCGGTACAGACTGCCTTAAAGGCATGCCAGGATTTTACCGTGCATTTTTCAGAGGATTTCCAGAACATCCTGCTGTATGGAGACACCGGTGTGGGAAAAACTTTTCTCTCCCACTGCATCGCAAAAGAAGTGATGGATGCAGGTTTTTCCGTAATTTACTTTACAGCAGCCGGATTATTTGATATATTTGCAAAGTGCGTGTTCGGCAGACATTCCGACGAAGAGGATGAGACGATGGATCATATCTATGGCTGTGATCTTCTGATCATTGACGATCTGGGAACGGAGCTTTCCAATTCCTTCACCACGTCACAGCTTTTTATCTGCCTGAACGAGCGCATTTTACGACAGAAACCGACGATCATATCCACCAATCTGGCACTGGAGGATATCAAAAGCATTTATTCGGAGCGGACATTCTCCCGCATCAGCAGCAATTATACGCTGCTTCGGCTTACCGGAGACGATATCCGCATCCAAAAAAAATTATTAAACCTGGGAGGTACAAAGGATGCTGCGACGCAATGATCGAAACCTGGACAACATTCCAATCGGAGCTTTAGGGCTCATTTCACTGGAAGGCTGCGAGGAAATGGGAGACAAGGTCAATGATTACCTTGTGAAATGGAGAAGAGAGGACGGACATATCCACAAAAACGATGTGGCTTTCAGCGGATATGAACGTGACACTTATCTGGTTAATGCCGGTGTTCCGCGTTTTGGCTCGGGGGAAGCCAAGGGTATCATCAAGGAATCTGTCCGCGGAATGGATCTTTACCTGATGGTAGATGTGTGTAATTACAGCCTGACCTACTCTTTGACCGGGCATACCAATCATATGTCACCGGATGACCATTATCAAAATCTGAAGCGTGTCATCGCTGCTGTCGGCGGAAAAGCCCGCCGCCTCAACGTGATCATGCCTTTCTTATATGAGAGCCGCCAGCACCGCAGAAGCAGCCGCGAGTCTCTGGACTGTGCACTGGCTCTGCAGGAACTTGTCCGCATGGGCGTAGACAACATCATTACGTTCGACGCTCACGATCCGCGTGTGCAGAATGCGATCCCGCTGAACGGCTTTGAAACAGTACGCCCGACCTATCAGTTTGTCAAAGGCCTGCTGCGCCGTTTTGACGACCTGAAGATCGACAGTCAGCACATGATGGCTATCAGCCCGGACGAGGGTGCTACCGAACGTGCAGTCTACCTGGCTAACGTACTGAACCTGGATATGGGAATGTTCTATAAGCGCCGGGATTACACCCGCATGGTCGGAGGACGTAATCCGATCGTAGCCCATGAATTCCTGGGCTCATCCGTAGAAGGCAAGGATGTGATCATTCTGGACGACATGATCTCTTCCGGAGACAGTATTCTGGATGTTGCCCGCCAGCTAAAACAGCGGAAGGCAAAACGAATCTTCGCCGCCGCTACTTTCGGCCTGTTTACCAACGGTATGGACAAGTTCGACAAAGCTTATGAAGAGGGCATCATCGATGCCATCCTGACTACCAACCTGATCTATCAGACACCGGAGCTTCTTGCGCGTCCTTATTATATCAACTGTGATATGAGCAAATATATCGCACTGATGATCGACACTCTGAACCATGACGGCTCCATCAGCAGCATCCTGTCGCCAAATGAGAGGATCCAGGAAGCCGTGGCACGGTATAACCGCGGCGAAGAAGTTTAGAAACAGCTTCCTGCCCATTAAATATCCAAGGCGCGTCACCCTGCGGGATTCATCTCGCATGGGACGCGCCTTTTTCATATCTTTCTCTATTTACTTCTATATCTCGGTCAGATGGTATGAAATCCCCATCTCATCCAGAAGCTTCATCTCCCGTTTCTGACAGGTAAAGATAAACACCTGCTTCTTATGCTCATCCAGCCATCCAAGAGTACTTTTTAGTCTCTCGTCATCGTAGTTGCCAAAAGCATCATCCAGGATCACCGGCATCTCCTCTTCCTGCAGGATACCGGCCGCCGCCATCCGAAGCGCAAACCAGATCTGCTCGGCTGTGCCCTGGCTTACCTGCTCCATAGCGATCCGCTTTCCTTCTTTTACAAGGAACATATGCAGATTATCCTCTACCCGGATCCTTTGATATGCCTGATTTGTGATCTGGCATACGATCCTGGCAGCTTCCTCATTCAGCTGTTTCTCCAGACGGAGCTTAAGTTCCTCAGACAGCTCATTCATCTTATCAATAGCCATCTGTACAGCCTGGCGCTTTTTCTCCAGCACCTGGTCTTTTTCCCCCACTACATCCATCTCCGCCAGCTGCTCCTGAAGATTTTCATACTGGATCTGCTTATCCTTCTGCTCCCGGACAGTGCGTTCCAGCTCCCATCCTAATTTTTCCACAGAGGCCCGTTCTTCCTCTGGAAGGATCTCCTCCATAATTTCCTCCGGCGACACCTGGTTCTTATCCTTGCCTACCTTCATGCGGTTCCACACATATACCGTGCAGGCAAGAAAAACCACGATCACCACGAAATAATTAAGCGGTCTTTGAAACAAAAAAATTGCCGCCACAATGGCAATAAGAAAAATGACGATCTCCAGCGGATGGATCCTCCATTTTGCCGGACGGATCTCGTCCACCAGGCGCTTATGCTCGCCCTGTTCCCGCCTGGTCCGCTCTGCCTGCCGGATCCGCTCACGAATCTGTTCTTCTTCTTCCTCCAGGCGGTGGATCTCTCTCCAGACAAAGGACGCCTCCTGTTCCACAGTTTCCCGCTGCCGCTGTCTTTCATACAGCGCCTCCCGGATTTCTTTGTCTATCGTCTTTTTTTGTTCCTCCAGACGCTGGATTGCCTGCTCGGGCCTGAGGTCTCCGTTGCCGGAGGCGCAGCAGCTGGTGGCATATTCTTTAAGCGCTGCCGCCAGGGACTGATCCGGCCGGGTCTTCAGCTGTCCGACGGATATGGTGTTGTCATACCCCGACAGATCCATCCCGCCCAGCAAAAGCTCCAGGTCCCCGTTTTCAATACTTAGGTTTTCGCCGTCATCCTCACAGACCAGCTCTGCTTTTTTATTCTGTTTATCAAAATTCCTGTCAATCCGGAATGTCTTCCCGCCACTTTCAAACCGAAGGATCCCTGAATAATATCCGGGATTTTCCCAGGGCTCGTAGATACTGTAAGTGTCGTAGACAGAAGCCCTTCCCCGGCCCCGTCCGATGCCGAACAGCATCCCCTTGATAAAAGTATGGATCGTGGACTTCCCGGACTCATTTTCCCCATAGATTATATTGATCCCGCTTTCAAAGCGAAGCTTCTGATTCTGAAATTTCCCAAAATTACGAAGCAGCAGTCCTAGAATCTTCATATCTGTCCTCGTCCTTTGCTATTCTCTATTCCGCCCTTGTATCGATCAGCGCACGCACGCCCAGGCACAAAGCCTGATACTCCACACTGTTTTCTTCCGCTCCCAGAAAACTTTTGATGTAGCTGCCCAGAAGATTTTCTTCATTCTGCATCAGCAGCTTTTCAAATGCATATGCCGGCTTTGTCTCGTCTGACATCTCTACGATATTTCCGTAGACATCCATACCTCTAAGATCAAATCTGATCTCCGGATCCCGATACCCTGTTATCCGTACTTTATATATGTTCTGGGTACCGCCGGCTTCTATCTCGCGGCAGATCTGCTCTCTTAACTGAAAGCCGGTCATGGCTTTGTCCACCGCAATCCGGATCTGCCGGTATTCTCTCCCTGCCGAAGAGACAAACTCTGTCCTGCACCCTTTTTCATCCAGCTCTCCCTTCACATAGCCATGAGGGCCACAGTCTGCTGTATCTACCGGCTCCAGCGCTCCCGCATAGATCATCCGGTTTTCTTCCAGTACCTGCGGCTTATGGATATGTCCAAGCGCAACATAATCATATCCCTGGGCCAGAAGGGCGGCTTTATGAATAGGAATATGATTTTCATCTCCGCCGTGGGCCAGAAGGATCTCGTATTTCTGCCTCCGGCGGGGACGCTCCTGCTCGTACCTGGCTTCCCGTATCTCTCTGGAATGATAGCTCAGACCGTATACCGCCAGGTTGAGCTCCGGAAATTCCGCACACTCAAGCTTCTCTTCCTTCAGCATCGTAACGTTGCTGCTCCAGTGAAAAGTGCGGTAGTAGGAATCCTGACGGATATAGTCATGGTTCCCGGCGATCAGCACCACCTTTGTCTTTTCCAGAGAGGCGAACATCCCGCCCACCTCTTTGAGCTCTCTAAGGAGCGGCTGCCGGTGGAACAGATCCCCGGCCACCAGTAAAAGTTCTGTCTCTTCTCTTCTGCAGGTCCGGACCACCTCTGCCAGTGCGTCCCAAAGCTCACCGCTTCTCTTTTTGCTGTATGCGCTTCCTGCGTCCGGACTTGCCCCCAAATGTACGTCTGCGATGTGTATGAATCTCATCTGCGTGTTCCTCTTCCTTTTCCGTCTTGCTAGGCAGTGTTACGATAAACTGTGTCTTCAGATCATCACTCCTTGCCATAATCCTGCCGCCATGAAGCTCCACGATCTCCTTTGCGATGGCAAGCCCAAGCCCTGCGCCTCCGGTGCCGCTGGACCTGGAGCCGTCTACCCGGTAAAACTTCTCAAAGATCGTCTGCAGCATATCACCTGGTATCCGGTCTCCCCGGTTCGTAAACACGATCTCTACCTTTCCGCCCTTTTCCTGGGCCTCGATCTCGATCCTGGTATTTTCATAGCAGTAAGCGATCGCATTTCTCAAAATATTGTCAAAAACCCGGGCAAGCTTGTCCGGATCTCCATAAACCACCAGATTTTCCTCCACATTAACCTGGCAGCTTAAATGCTTTTCCTGCAGAACGCCATAGAGCTCGTCCGCCAGCTGTTCCAGCATGAAGGAAAGATTGATCTCAATGGGCTCCAGCTCAATCTGCTGAAGATTATATCTGGTAATATCAAAAAATTCATTGATCAGTTCCCCCAGCCGGATGGATTTTTCCAGGGCGATATGCGTATATTTCGCCCGCTCCTCTTCCGGCATGTCGGGATGGCTGTCCAGCATGCTAAGGTACGCCACGATAGAAGTCAGCGGCGTTTTTAAGTCATGTGCCAGAAATATGACCAGATCATTCTTTTTCTTCTCTCCTTCTTCTGCCTCTAATTCCTGACGGCGGATGGTTGCTTTGATCTCATTTAAGCGGATTTCAATCGGCTTCAGTTCCGTGATCAAATGAATCGGCTCATTGGAATCGGAGACGATGTTTTCAATCCCGTCTCCGATCTGATCTACGTATCTGGTCATTTTCGTCAGTGCGATATAGAAAAAAGCCGCAAAGAGCAGCAGGAAACCAACGATCATGTAGAACGTCTTATTATCCCCGATCAGTCTCCAGTACCAGTCAATGGCAGTCTGCTCATCCACATGCAGAGCCATCATGACATCAACAAAGATGTTGGCAAAGCTGTCGTTATAAATGCCGTCGATCACATAATTCAGCAGAAAGCCGCCTACCAGCACAGTCAAAGCCGTTACCAAAAGCGTCTGCAAAAGCATGCTGAACTTGAGTTTGCGATAATTATTCTTCAACCTTATAACCTACTCCCCATACTGTCTTGATAAAGTCTGATTTTCCGGTAGGCGCACTCATCTTCTCCCGCAGATGCCGGATGTGCACCATCACCGTATTGTTGCTGTTTTTATAATATTTTTCGTTCCACACTTTCTCAAACAACTCCTCGGAGCTGATCACCTTCCCCCGGTTCTCACACAAAAGCCAGAGGATGTCAAACTCGATCGGCGTCAATGTCAGCGGGACTTCGTTGTAAACACACTCATGGGATGTCCGGTTCAGGAATAGGCCTCCAAAGTCGATGATCTCTCCTTCTTCCTTGCCGCCGTCATTATACTGGGTATAACGTCTGAGCTGGGCTTTGACCCGGGCTACCAGCTCCAGCGGATTAAATGGCTTGGGGATATAATCATCTGCCCCCAAAGTAAGGCCTGTGATCTTATCCATATACTCCGTCTTGGCTGTCAGCATAATTACCGGAAATTTATATTTCTCCCGGATCTGTTTTAAAATCTGAAATCCGTCGATATCCGGCAGCATGATGTCCAGGATGGCCAGATCAATCTTCATGCTGTGGATACAGTCGAGCGCATCCTGACCCGTATAAAATTTGTATACATTATACTGGTCATTCTGCAGATACAGTTCAATGACGTCAGCAATCTCCTTTTCGTCATCTACTACTAAAATATTCATACTCATGTGAACCTCCTTATCCGCCCCCCGCGGGGAGAAATAATGATGTCCCCCATTTCATTCCTTTTATTACAGTCTATAAATCGCAGTTATTCACTGTACGCGGGAACGGAATCACGTCGCGGATGTTGCTCATTCCCGTCAGATACATAATGCAGCGTTCAAATCCCAGACCAAAGCCTGCATGTCTGGTCGAGCCGTATTTGCGCAGATCCAGGTAAAATCCATACTCTTCTTCCTTCATTCCCAGCTCCCTCATCCGGGTCAGAAGCTTGTCGTAATCGTCTTCCCTCTGGCTGCCGCCGATAATCTCACCGATTCCAGGCACCAGACAGTCTACTGCAGCCACAGTCTTTCCGTCATCATTTTGTTTCATATAGAATGATTTTATTTCTTTCGGGTAATCTATCACAAATACCGGTTTTTTGAACACTTCCTCTGTCAGATACCGTTCATGCTCTGTCTGCAAGTCTGCTCCCCAGGACACCTTATACTCAAACCTGTCATTTTCTTTTTCCAGGATTTCAATAGCTTCGGTGTAAGTGATCTTTGCAAACTCAGAAGACACTACATTGTTCAGCCGGTCCAGAAGACCTTTGTCCACAAAGGAATTAAAGAAATTCATTTCTTCCGGCGCATGCTCAAGCACATAGCTGATCACATATTTCAGCATGGACTCTGCCAGCATCATATCGTCCTCCAGATCCGCAAAAGCCATCTCCGGCTCGATCATCCAGAACTCTGCCGCATGTCTGGTCGTGTTAGAATTCTCTGCACGGAAGGTCGGCCCGAAGGTATAAACATTGCGGAAAGCCTGTGCATATGCTTCTGCATTCAGCTGACCGCTGACCGTCAGGCTGGTCTCTTTCCCGAAGAAGTCCTGGCTGTAATCCACCGCTCCTTCTTCTGTCTTCGGAACATTTTCCATGTCCAGTGTAGTAACCCGGAACATCTCGCCGGCCCCTTCACAGTCGCTTCCGGTGATCAGCGGTGTGTGCACATACACAAACCCTCTGTCCTGGAAAAATTTGTGAAGCGCATAAGCGGTCAGAGACCGGATGCGGAACACTGCCTGGAAGGTATTGGTCCTGGGCCGCAAATGAGAGATCGTGCGGAGAAATTCAAAGCTGTGGCGCTTTTTCTGCAGCGGATAATCCGGAGATGATGCTCCCTCCACCTCCACGCTGTCCGCCTGTATCTCAAATGGCTGTTTTGCCTGAGGCGTAGCCACCAGAGTTCCGGTCACGATAACCGCCGTTCCTACATTCAGCTTGGAAACCTCTGCAAAGTTGTCCATTTTATCGTGATAGACTACCTGCAGCGGTTCAAAAAATGTCCCGTCATTAACAACAATAAATCCAAAGGTTTTTGAATCCCGGATACTCCGGATCCATCCTCCTACCGTAACTTTCTGATCCAGGTAGGCTTCCCTGTTTTTATATAATTCTCTGATCTCTGTGAAATTCATGATTTGATCTGCTCCTTTACTTTCAAGATACTTTTCGCCCATTATAACATATTGTCCCCGATTTTTAAAGCTTGGCACGCACCATATATGAGCCCTCTTATCATTCTTTCTCCGGTTTTGTCTATTTCTTCACAATAATCTGTTAATTTTTATCAAAAGCATGCTTATTAGTCTTATTGATATTCTTTTTATTGTTTTATATAATTATTTTGTAGTTTTTTTTAATTTTTCAGATAAGGAGGAGTGTTTATGGCAAAAACAGCAATCATCACTGACGGTTCAAGAGGAATTGGACGGGCTTTATCATTAAAATTAGGCGAGCTCGGATATAATGTCGTAATCAATTACCGCAGCGAATCTTCAAAGGCAAAATCCGACGAGGTCGCAAAGGAACTGGAAGACACTTATCATGTAGAAACTCTGGTCGTGCGGGCAGATGTAAGCAAATATGAACAATGTGAAGCCCTGGTAAAAGCCGCGGTAGAGCGTTTTGGCGACAGGATCGACGCCCTGGTGAATAACGCCGGCATTACAAACAACTGCAACTGGATCGACATCAAACCGGAGGCTTATGAGAGCGTGATTGCCACCAACCTTATGAGTTTCCTCCACATGACCCATCTGGTTCTGCCATATATGGTAAATCACAGCAGCAAAGACGAGCAATGTGTAATCTGCAACACTTCTTCTGTCGGCGGACTGACCGGCGTGATCAATCAGGCTGATTACTGTGCTGCAAAGTCCGGCGTCATTGGCCTGACACGCGCACTGGCACTTGAATATGCGGCAAAAGGAATCCGCGTAAATGCCATTGCCCCCGGAATGATCATGACCGACATGCTGCGCGGGGTAAATCAGGATGAATTGAATGCCCTGGCCGCCACGATTCCTGAAGGATATATCGGAGATGTCTCTGACATCGCCGGCGCTTTGGAATACATCTTTACTGCCCCGTACCTGACCGGACAGATCATCTCGCCAAATGGAGGCTTCGTACTGCAGTAGACGTCCTGCCCCGTATGGAAGAGCCGTCCTTATGCCAGGAGGCTCTTCCATATTCACATTTTCCTTGATTTCCGGCTGCTGCCGTGCTATACTAACAGACGTTGCAAAGCCCATAAAAACCAAGGTCTATACGGGCTTGCCGGCGGTCACCGCCGTAAAATGTGCCGAGTGTTCGAGACCTTCCACTCGTAAAACAAAACTTCCTATTTAATACATTTATCTACGGTTATCTTTGCTTATGCAGGCTGTAAAATCATTGATTTTACGGCCTTGTATTTTATCTACGCTTATCATTGTTTATTGTATAGTGGTCTAAAAAGTGGTCTATCCAGCAACTAAAAAAGACAGCCTTTATAGCTGCCTTTTTAAAATACATTTGCTATTTTCTCCATTTCCTCCGCCTTTGTATCCGGTAGTACATGGCTATACAGATCCATAGTCATAGCAAGTGAACTATGCCCCAGGATGGTTTTTAGCACCTGCGGCTGCATACCTGCCTCTATCGCTCTTGTGGCAAATGTATGTCGAAACACATGCGAAGTAATCCTCGGGAAATCATGGCCTGTCGCCCTAATCTTTTTTATAATATGGTTTATTTCCGTTTGAACTCTTTCTCGACTAAGTGCTTCACCGTTTTCATTGCAAAACAAATAGCGGTCAATGCGCTCTACTTTAAAGCCCCAGTAGTTCTTTTGTGCTTCTAGATATTTAATCAAATCACCGGTTAGGGGAATATCCCTCATAGATGTCCGAGTTTTCGGCGTATCCTCAAGATATCCCTGCCCTTCGATGTATTTCAGAGTCCGGACAATGTGAATTACTCCAGACTTTTTATCAATATCAGACCATTTTAAACCCCGAATTTCTCCCGATCTAAGACCGGTTCTAAGCATTACAGCAAAAAAATTATATAAATAGCTTTCTTTGGCACACTCCATAAATAGTGCTTGCTGCTCTTTTGTCATTGCCTGTCTAGTCTTCTTCTCTGTCTGCCTTGGTAGTTCTGCCAGCATCACCGGATTTCTTCCTACAATACCGTTCTTTTCTGCCTGTTTAAAACAACCATTTAACACGGCAGATACAATCTTGATGCTGGAAAGAGCATATCCTTCTTTCACCAGATCATTGTATAGTTTCTGTATATGTTCACCCCTGATATCGGTTATCTTTTTATTACCTATCCTACTCTTAATGGCTCCTTTATAATACTTCATATAGCTATTATAGGTGCTGTTTTTCACCTGGTTTTTCTTATACTCTTGCAACCAAGTATAAAACCAATCTTCGAACTTTATTTTCTTCTTTTCAACGAAGATTCCTTGATCCAGCTTAAACTCTAATTCAGCTTTCTTTTTCTTAGCTTCTGTTAATGTTTCAGCATAGGCATAATGAGTTTCTCCTTCTCTCTTAACTCTAACCTCATACTTGCCACTTGGCTTCCTTCGTATACCGACAGGTAATTTCTTCCCATTTTTATCTACCGCCATTTCAAGCACCTCTTTATATAACTTTTTCAATAGTAATAAAGACTTTCTTCAAAAACGGTATTGCTCTTGGATCAACTATATCGAATGTTTCTTTTTTATAATTTTCATAATCCTTTTTGTTCATCTTCTGGCATATAAAAGCAATTTCCGCTATTTCCGGTATCATTTCAATAAAAAATTCTTTTTCTGTCATTATCTCACCCCCTTCCGTTTTATCTTTTTATTTTTCTCCATTCGCAAAGCTAACGCAAAACCGTAATAAAACGCCATTTGCAAAGCATCATATTTTCCATCCGGAACGTCGTTTACTATCATGTCATTCAGCAGAATTAGGTTATCACCTTCCAAATCATATTGATCTGGCACTTTTTTCCTAATTTCATTTGCAATTTTTTGCATATCCCTTTTCATGGTTTCTCCTCCTTAATGTCTTTTAAAGTTATTTTATATCGTTTATAGATATTAGTCAATATCGTTTTATGCTATTTTTTATCTTTTTATTGACTATATATATCTTTATCAATATAATAATATCAGTTAGGAGGTATTATTTTGATAAAAATTAAAGTCTCTGATCTTCTCGGAAAACATAAGATGAATAGAAAACAACTGGCCGAGGCTGCACATATTAGACCAAATACAGTCGGCGCACTCTATAACGAAACCATACAAAGACTTGACATAGATATGCTTAACAGTTTATGCAAAGTTTTTAACTGCACTATTTCCGATATTTTGGAATATATACCTGACAAGGAAGATGATGCTTGAAAGCTCTTTTCTAATATGATATATTAAAAGCAGAGAAGGAACAACCGCCCACAAGGGGTTGGCCTCATAAGATAAGTCTTAAAACCGCCCTTACTCGCCAAAGTACAAGGGCGGTTTTGCTATGCTAAAAACATCATCTGATAAACGTAAATACGAATGTCAGCAATGCCAGGATGAACATCCCAAAGGCCATAAGGTCTTTAAAATCATAAGGTTTCTTGTCCATCAGCACCACCCCCATTCTATGTAGAATAGAGGTCAGCCACCCTGTAACACGGTTGTTCCTGTCCCTAATAGTATCACAGCAGCAACAACCAGACAATATTTTTTCTTATCACCATAAAACCTTTTTCTATGAATTATCTCCTTTCTTCCTGCTCTTCTTCACTTTCTACAACGTAAAATTCCGGATGAGTCTCCCTCACAGCAGCGCCAAAGCCTTCAAGAAATTTTTCATTATCTGCAGGAGTCTCTTCCTTCCTCTGCTGCCGGATATCAGAAGCAATCCATTCTTCAATTTTATCAGGTGTCTTTTCAATCTCCATGCTTTCAGCATAGGCAAATAATTTCTTAATATAATTTTCAGTCAACGAATCAGCAGCAGTGGGATCGAGCCGAATAAAACCAGAATCGTCAGACATAGCAGTGATCAGGGCTTTATTGAAATTCTCGAATAAAGAAATTTTTTCTTCCGGGCTAACATAGGATCCCTTGATTGTATAGCCGCTCTTTGTCGCATAATCTCGAATCAATCTGCTATTTGCTTCAAGACCAACATTTTCCTTAGCGAGAGCTAAAAGCTCTGCAGATGTATAATTAATCCCGGAATTTAAAGCGGTAACCAACTTTCCATCAAGGAGCTTTCCGCTAAGATCGGCTTCTGAATAAGCCAGGTCGGAAAATTCACTCTCAAGGCCTCGCATAACCTTCCCGGCGTCATTTTTCCGCATTTCCGTTCGTTTGTTGATTTCATCGATTTTATCACGGCAAAAATTTCTGTCGTATTGATGGCCGACATTCTTCTCGAAAACGCTGCGCTCGGCAGCATTGACCTTTTCAGCGTCGAGATACTGCCCGTAAACCTGCCTGTTCCGTTTAAAAAATTCCTGTAAACTCCTCTTTTTCTCCATGATTCAGAACACTCCTTTTTTGTTAATTTTCTGCTTGACCGGCTCACCTTGCCCCTGGGGGTACTCTCCTGTGCTGACCCCTACCCGGGTTACTATACAAGGGGTAAACTAAGCCTTTATTTTACATCTCGTAAATAGTTCATTTATGTATGCACTCTACATTTGCCCTAAATTTTATATGTTATCACAACATGTTGTGTATTTTTGAGATTACCTATTGCTTCAGCCCACTTATAAGACCACTTTATTAAAAATCCGGCTTTGGCGGTTCCCGTTCTTCGGTCTGATCGGGCTTCTGTTCAAGGTATTTTCGTTCCAGCCCCGGAAGGTCTGGGGCTTTTTGTTGCTTTGGCGCCTGGTCTGCTGCCGCCTGTTCCAATGAATAACTATCTTTATAATCAAGCCAGTTCTTCATTAAAAATATTCCCGTTGCAGGATTCAGCTTTCCAGACAATGAAGCCTGCTCAATAAATGCACTGACAAATGCTTTCGCTGACTGTACAGTCTGCATACGTCTTTCACTGCAATCTTCCCCTCTGTTCCATCTGAACAATGTCTGCCGAGTAATATGTAAAGCCAAACAAAGACTTTCAATGCCAGGACGCATGCTCGAACGTTCGCAGAACTTAAAATATTCCTCTATTCGAGCTTCTACCTCTTCATCTGTTTTCGGTTTCCCCAGATCGTGCAGTTCCTTCAATGATGAAACAATCTCCTGCACTGCCTGGGGCTGCTGCTCTTCCAGATCATGCAATTTAGCATTCGGAAAATTTGCCATCTAAAACACCTCTCTTTCTATGATCCTTTTTTCTGATGTCACCTTTCAGGGTGCGCTCGTTTTTTTCTCTTTCCATGTATTCCGTGTATTTTCATATGACAACGAGGGCAAACAACTATCAGATCATCCAATCCCTCTTTCCCGATTCGTTCATATGTCCGATGATGCACCTGTAATGTTCCCGGTTTCCACGGCTCATAACCGCACATTTCACATCGACCATTTGCCCTGTTTAATGCCTTCTGCCGAAGTTCCTGCCAGTGTCGGCACCGTAAGTACCTCTTGTAATCAGAACTGGCCATTTCCAAGTACCTCCTTTTCGATTTCTGCCAGTTTTTTCTTATTCCAGGCCACAGCCAAGGCTTTCCAGTCCCTGATTGGATCCCCGTCAATTTTCCAATTTCTCGCTTCGTTAAATTCAATAAATTCCTCCGCAGAAAAGGAAACAATTTTTTTCTCAAAGAAAAACTCGTGAACATCAACCCAGGCAGGAGGGCACAAAGTGCAATCTTGGTCTCCTCTTATCTGCTCTATTTCTGGTTCTATATCTATATCTGTGTCACAAGTTTGCACATCGCTGTCACATTGTGACGCTTGCTTGCTGCGTAGTTTTCGCATACGCTCTGCAGAATCCGTTTCTGATCCAATGGAGTTGACTGCTTCAGGAAGAACATACTCATTTTCTGCGACTTCCTCGATCAAATCGAATTTTCCCAAGAAATCCAAAACAGTTCTGACATCACTTGGATCTTCGTCAAGAGCCAAAGCAAGTTCTTCCGCCAAGCTATCCTCGAGCCCCTCGAATATGACTTTTCCATCTGTGGGAACGCTCAGAAGCAAGATTTTAATATAGATAAGAAGAAGCCGATCACCATCTTGCATGCGCCGCAACTTTTTTAGTCTGGGCTGATTGAAGAAGTTCGTTTTTAATTTTAACCAGAAAAATCTTTTTGACACGACCTTTTATTTCCTTCCATCCTAAAACCTCTATCTAACTGAAAAATTTTGATCAATATACTCAAATAAAACTTGCCGCTTAATTCGATAGGACTTGCCAATCTTTACAGCCGCCCTAGATTCTTTAGCCAGCTGTCTGACCTTAGTCCTGCCAAGATTTGCAAGCTCGCAGGCCTGATCTAATGTAATAAGTTCTCCATATTGATTTTTAGATTGTAGTAAATTCATTTTTCCTCCTATAGACATTTGTTATTATTTTATCTTTTGTCTATATAATAATGTATATTGACGAGCACTTCAAGACAGTTTATAATAAAATTATAGACTGTCTATTATTTGTTTTTTTATTTATACTGCATGTCTATAGAAAGGTATTGAAATGGAAAAAATATATATTAATCTCATCATTCAAAAGGAAGAATACACTATTGGTATTCCTATCAATTTATTGTTTTTCTTTAACGGTTTAATGAAATCAACAGCAAAAAAAGGAGAATTTATCGTTGATTTTTTAGATATGGATTTTCTTGATATTGGACAATCCCTTTCTCCAATAGTAATTGATCAAAAGCATTTGGATGTTTATATAAAAGAATGTTTTGAAATACTATGCGAAAAATATAACAATATTCTGGTAGCATTATTTCTTTCTTTTTATAAAAAAATGCTTCAAGAAGATGATAAGGGAAATATAATTCAAGATACAAAACTTGTTTTATACACCTTATTACAGTATCAAGATTTAATAAAAACATATCTCTCAACAGGAGTTATAGGAGAAAAACTGATTTATATTTTACAACACATGCAATCTATAAATGTTCATATAGATTTTGAAACAGATGATGGTATAAATTTGATATATGTCGTTCCTGATATTTTCTCTTTAATATCAATAGATTTAAACGAAATAAAAAAAGACAAAATACAAATCAAACAATGTGAGAATTGTGGGAAGTATTTCATGCCCTCAAAACGTTCCGATGAAATTTATTGCAATAGAATTTTTCGAGATCAAAAGACGTGTAAACAAATCGGGTATGAAGAAAAAGAAAAGAAAGATCCTTTCAAAAGCTTATATACCAAAGCTAGAAAGACACAACATGCACGCATTAGATATAACATTAAGAATAAGCCAAATTATAAACAAGATCATTACGAACCCTGGAAAAAGGCCGCTGAAAAAGCAAGAGATTATTTCAAAGCATCGGGAGATATTGAAGGTTTTAAAAAATGGATTGAAGAAAATAAGAACTCATTTTAAAGTTCATCCTAAATTTCCTGTCTCCCATATCAAAAAAAGAAATGCCGCTTTTCCTTATAAACACTGGAATTGTGGCATTTCTTTCTCATTTACTGAATCAATATGTTTTTGAAAGTGGTCTAAAAGTGGTCTGTTCTTGATTTTACTTCGATATCGTGCTATACTAACAGACGTTGCAAAGCCCGTCTAAAACCAAGGTCTATAGGGCTTGCCGGCGGTCACCGCCGTAAAATGTGCCGAGTGTTCGAGACCTTCCACTCGTAAAACAAAACTAAAGGAGAGAAAAAATGAAAAACAAAAACATTACTTTCATGACACAGGCAGCCATGATTGCTGCCATCTACGTGGTGCTCACTTATGTGTTCGCACCCTTCTCATTTGGTGAGGTTCAGATCCGCATTGCGGAAGCCCTCACGATCCTTCCGGCATTTACACCGGCTGCAATCCCAGGACTATTTGTAGGCTGTTTCATCGGCAATACGCTTGGCGGCGCCATTCTTCCTGATATCATCTGCGGAAGTCTGGCTACCCTGATCGGCGCCTGCTTCACCTACCGGCTGCGGGAAAAAACATTTTTCCTGATGCCTCTGCCGCCCGTCATTGCCAATATGCTGATCGTACCCTTTGTTCTGCGGTACGCTTACGGCGTGGCACTGCCAATTCCGTTCATGATGCTTACCGTAGGGATCGGCGAAGTCATTTCCTGCGGCGTGTTAGGCTTCGTACTGTACAGCGCATTGAAAAAATACAAAAACAGCATCTTCCCGACCGCCGGCTGTCAGGCATAACCCGTGTGGGGACAGAGGGAAACGCAAATGGGGACGTACACTTCGTGCAAAAGTGTACGTCCCCATTTGCGTTATCCGATATATGTGCTGCCGCTGCCTGCAGTCATCTGATCCATCTCTGTATAGCTGACGCTGCTGCGCTCCCCGCTGCTTACGTTTACATAGATCACGCTTGCATCTGTATATCCCACCAGGATTACCGCATTCTGTGCATCCAGCATTGCGATTACCGGCCGGTCCTGATTGATCACATACAAGAGTTCTTCCGTGGTGCAGCCTGTCAGATCCAGGCTTTCTCCCATGACTTCTTCCATGATGGTCACCGGCGCCTCGCCCTGTGACAAACGGCTCCGGATATTTTCGATCATATCGTCTTTTCCGCTGATCGTATACTGCAGATCCCGGTTTCCACGCTCCCAGATATACTGCTGGTCCTCGGACACGACCACGCCATTGATCTCATTGGCGGCCCGGATCGCTTCTCCGGCGCTTTCATAGCTGTCCTGCAGCTCGCCATAGCCGTACACGTCGTACCGTTCGGTTTTTTCTCCGGATTCAAATGAGATCTCCTTTGGATTTTCAAACAAAATCTGTTTGGGCTTTAATACCTTAGGTTCCTTATCGGAAATGCCGTCCTCATAGGTCAGACGCATCTGCGTCCCTTTCAGTTCCGTACTGTAGGATTCCAGGTAAATGTTGCTTTCTTCCCGCTCTGTATTGTTGGTAATATAATCCGGTAAGATATTGGTATATATTTCTCCATTTTTCGACACTCTGTTCAAAGTGATCATATTGTCCTCAATGGATATTCCCAGCACATACGCACCATCCGTTTGATAGGTCTCTTTTACAGTTCCCTTGCTGTCCTGAATTTCTACCTTATACATCGGTACGACAGCCTCTCCGGAAACGGTCCTTCCGGTATCAGAGGTACTGGCCACTCCATATACCACATCGTCATTCATAAATCCCAGAGGGCGGATACATTCATTTTCGCCGCAGGTAACTTCCCATTCTTTACCTGTCTCCAGGTTCAGCACCTTCACGGTCCTTGCCGTATCGATATCCCCGTCTACCTGATATCCCACCAGACGACCGTCTGCAGACACGGCATACTGGCCTTCTTCCAGCCCCTCTACTACAGCCTCATTCCAGTCTTTTTCCACATCGTACTCGTACAGAGTCCCTCCTACCATGATATACAAAACATTTCGGTCCGCACTGTAATACATAACCTTTCCCAGTTCATTTTCTGCATGCGCATAGGACTGGTCGATAGCGACAAATACTTTTTCTTCCACAGAGTTCTGCTCAATGTCATAATAATATACCGCAGCCCCCACCTGTCCTTCATGCTCGCCCCGGTTCATGTAGCCATATACCGCAAACATGGTATTTCCCGCATCATCTATTTCCAGCAGCCATATCTTATGCTGGCGCACCAGATTCCTGGGATCTGTATTCTCCGCAGACATAAAACTGAAAACCAGAGATGCCTCATCTGTATTTTTGTTATAGTTCCACAACTCATTTGCCGTCACAAAGGACACAACCGACCCGTCTCCGTTTACCAGATAGGGCGTATCCGAATCCGCAATCCCCAGAAGGACCCCATTTTCGCTAAGCACCTGCTTTGTGGGATCAAAGATCTGTTCCATCGTACGGTCATAGTCCAGCAGATAAGTGGAACCGCTGTCTGCCACATGCCGTACCCGGAAATATTCCTTCGTCTGATAAAGATCCGTCTCATTTTCCTCTCCGGTGCACCGTGCCAGGAACTGGATTTCCACGGAAATAGATACGCTGTTGATCTCCTTGATCATCCAGCGTTCTCCCTGCTCCACCTGCGGATTAAGATTTCCCCAGGTCACATGGTCATAATCCGAGTGGATCGTCACATGCTGGTAGGTGGAGTTATCACTTTCCTCCCCCGGCTCCAGCGCTGATTCGATTCCTGCCGAGCTGTCCTTTGACAGTGCCCCTTCGTGAAATGTCTGGATATAGTTAAGGTTTTCCAGAATATCTTTTCCGGAGGCATCCGTCACTCTCGTATAATAGTATATATCCTCCTCACTTTCCGTAGTAAGGACGATCTCCAGCACACCTTCCCGGTCAGTCAGCCTGGATGGATCGATTTCCAGCGATACATTCTCCGCCGGATCACTCTCCTCTCCGTTTAGAAGTTCCTCCGTACCGTCCAGAGAGTAAACACACCATTTAAGCCCGGTGACTTTATTCTCATAGGCCTCGATCGCAAGATCTATTTTCCCGTTTTCAATAGGAGTGATAGTATCTCTCATAGACGGGATATCCATGCTTCCGGAATATCCGGATAATGTATTTAAGCTATAGCCCTGATAAGAAAAGGACACCTGCGGATATGTGGCTCCTCCCATATCTGCCGTCATATTATCGTTTCCGCGGTTGGTAATATATGCAAATATGATCACCGCAAGCAGAAAAACACCCGTCAGTATCCCTGCATGCTTCAGTCTTTGTTTCCACTTCATTTATACTTCCCCTTTATGATCCAGAAGACGTTTCAGCGTCGGCGACACATGCAGAAATTCTTCACATTTTTTTATGGACTCCTGATTCTCCCCGCATTTTCCGTTCTGCACCGCCCGGATCAGTATATTCTTTGGCGTGTGTTCCATGTCAATAAATTCCAGGATCTGGACATCATAGCCCTCCCGCTCCAGATACTCCGCCCGCAGCGCATCTGTTACAAGAGCCGCCATCCGTTCCCTGATCAGCCCGTATTTCAGCACCGGAGCAAGCACATCGCTTTGAATCTGCCTGTTCAACTCATGCTGACAGCAGGGCACAGACAGAATGACTTTCGCATTCCATCCCACAGCTTTTGCAAGAGCGAAATCCGTAGCCGTGTCACAGGCATGGAGCGTTACCACCATATCAACCCGATCCACGCCGGTATAATCCGCAATGTCGCCCACCAGAAATTTCAGCTTCTGGTAACCGTATTTCTCTGCCAGCTCATTGCAGTGGATAATAACCTCCCGCTTCAGGTCCAGCCCGATGATCCGGATGTCATAGCCTTTCAGCTCATGCAGATAATAGTACATGGCAAAGGTAAGATAGGACTTGCCGCACCCGAAATCCAGGATCGTCAGCTCTCTTCCCCTCTCCAGCCTGGGAAGGATATCCTCGATAAATTCCAGGAACCGGTTGATCTGGCGAAATTTATCATATCTGGCGTGCACGATCTTCCCTTCCTTTGTCATCACGCCCAGATCCACCAGAAACGGCACCACAGTTCCTTCCTCTAAGATGTAATGTTTCTTCCGGTCATGAGAAAGCTCTGCCGGTCTGATTTTGCCGGTTTGTGCTTTCTTTTTGACCGTCACCTTTCCCTTCTTGCTTACAAGTACCGTATAAAGATTTTTCTGCGTTTCCAGCTGCATCTGCTTCATATTCTCCATCTGCCGGGCCAGCGCCTCGCAGGCCTGCGGCGCCGTCAGGTTCTCATGAAAAGCCTGCCGGTTCCGGAACGTCTCAACCTGAAAGAAAAGCGTCCCCTTCTTCAGAAGCGGGCGCACCTTGACCTTCTCTGTGCCATCCTTAATCCGCGGATTGCTGAGTACCGCTGATAAAAACTCTGTATTTAGATTTTCCTGTAATAAAACTCTTAATTCATCCATATCAATCCTTATTGTAATGTTTTTTCCAGATAATCGCAATAGGGACAGGGCATTTTGCAAAAAGGGACAGGGGGAAACGCAGTTGGGGACACCCACTTTTGCAAATGGGGACGTACACTTTTGCAAAAAGTGTACGTCCCCATTTCGCCCGTCAGAACGTGATCGTCACACGGAACAGATCTCCGTCCAGATACAGCTCGAATTTTCCTCCCTGCATCTCTGTCAGAGTTTTTGCAATGGACAATCCCAGCCCGCTTCCCTCCGTGCTTCTGGAGATGTCTCCTCTGATGAAGCGCTCGGTAAGTTCATCGGCTGAAATGTTCAGCGGCTGCTGCGATATATTTTTCAGACTGAACACCGCCTTACCGTCTACGACTTTCAGATCAGCATAGACCCGGGTGCCTTCCATGGCATATTTTGCCGCATTATTATAAATATTTTCAAGCACACGCCACATCCGTCTTCCGTCTACCCGGATGATGACTTCTTCCTCCGGCAGCGTCAGTACTTCCGTCAGATTCCTGGCCTTAAATTTTTCCTCAAATTCCCCGCTGGTCTGCTGGATCATCTCCACAAAATTAATGTTCATGAATTCCAGTGTAATATTTCCGGAGCTTACCTTAGACGCCTCCACCACATCTTCTGTCAGAGTCTTCAGCCGCTGGGACTTTGCCTCCAGTATCTCAATATACCGCTGTATCTTAGGATCCTGGAAGTTTTCCTGCTTCAGAAGCTCTACATAATTGATGATGGAAGTCAGTGGTGTCTTGATATCATGGGATACATTGGTGATCAGATCGGTTTTCAGCCGTTCGCTCTTAATGCTCTTTTCCAGCGCCCGGTCCAGTCCCTCTCCGATCGAATTGATGTTTTCCGCAATATCCTTCTGTTCTTCCGAAAGCCCTGCGATATCGATCTTATAGTCCACCTGCCCGCCGGCAATCTGCTCAATCCCTTTCTGGATCTTATGCTTCCCGATAGCATCCCGGATCAGATATATGAATACCAATATTTCCGCCAGCACCATCAGTCCGAAGAAAAAGATATTTCCATAGCTGAAGAACGCCATCCAGTGGAAGAGTACTATGACAGCAAATATCAGAATCCGTTTCCACACAATGTGCATGTTCCGGAATATTGTCTTCAGGAAATGCCCCAGACTGCGGATCAGACTGTTCTTCCACAAAATTTTCGCCTTGATCCTGCGTACCAGACTTAAGTACCCGGTCAGGAACAGTGCACATGTATAGAGTGCCAACAGACCGATCATGATCATATTTCCTGTCGAAATATACGGTCCGATCTGGCTTCCTCCTGTCTGTATCATATTCCCGTATTCATCGTAGGATACCACAGATGAAACCGATATATTTGTCCCCACTAAAATGACCGGAACAAACCATGCCAGGAATATTAAGCATGCGGATATCTCTGTTTTCCAATGATCAAATGCCATCAGATGCAGCTCCTCATCCCTTCTGTTGTACCCCGCTCCTGCCGTCAGGATCACCAGGCCCAGAACAAACAGGAGAAGTGCAGCGCCGCCAGCGGCAAACACCCACACAGCTCTTCCCCCGTACTCCTCATACAGCTGGCTTTCCGTATAGAAAGAATCCTGCACCGGGTAAGATGTATCCACACTCAAAGCAAATACATAGGCATCGTCATTTCCCTGCACCTGCAGCGTACTGCGCCATTCTTCAGCGTTTACATTCTTCATATTCGTCTCAAAATCCGCAAGCCGCGGATAGATGATAGCATACTTCCCGCTTTCCCGGATTTTATTAAGAGTCGTCTCCAGATCCTCCCCCATCTGGTATTCTTCTCTGTTAGATATAATCTGCTTCGCAGTCTGATCTACGTATAAGTAAGTAAAATTAGTATCTCCTTCCTGATAGGATTCCAGAATACTCCGATACTGATCCACTTCCCAGTATATAGACAGCACCGCCGATTCTACCGTATCAAAGGCATCGCTCAAATGTCCATTCCAGGCTTCATCTTCATTAGCCACCTCCAGGATGCTTTTCCCTTCAACTGTCTTATACTCTTCCTTGCACCAGTATCCGTCATAGTTCCAGCAGTCCACATACAAAATCCTGTTATCTTTATCCTGCATGCCCTTAAAGGTATCTGTCCCTTCCGTTGAAAATGTACGTTCCTTGAGAGATAAAAGAATGTCCTCCTGCGTCATGCCGCTTTCATCTGATGCCATTACAAAAGAAAGATCTCCGTTTTGAATCAGCTCTTGAAATTCGGAATAGTAATAATAATGATAAGTCCCGTCTGCCCGCCGGCAGACAACAATATTGTCTTCATAAGAGTCCTGCTCTTCCGATCCGCTGCCAGCAGTCTTGCCCCAGGAGACCAAATCTCCCAGCCGGTAGGAAAGACTTCCCGGATTTTCTGCATCTGTGCTCTCTCCCTGATTATAGTTTCCTACATTTATAATCTTTTCCGGATCATATGCTCCGTCTGTCTCAAACACTTCCCTGCGGCCAAGTGCGCTGCTGATCCCTTGCCCTGTATGCAGGACCTGATCTGCAAAAGTCTTTGTGTCTTCATATTTCTCTGCATGAGTCCCGCTAAACATCTCGCTTCGCAGGACTGGATAAGACATTAAACACATAAAACAGCATACCATGATCAGCAAAAATGCATGTTCCGCTATAATAAGGATCCCTTTCGCAATTGTTGTCTGATACCACTTCTGTTTCATAGCGTCCCCTTTCTACAACTTTTCCACTTTATATCCGACTCCCCATACAACCTTCAGATATCTGGGCTCCTTCGGATTGATCTCTATCTTTTCCCGGATGTGCCGGATATGTACAGCCACGGTATTATCTACCCCTATTGCATCTTCATTCCAGATTTTCTCATAAATCTGATCAATAGAAAAAACTTTTCCCTGATTCTTCACCAGAAACAGTAAAATATTGTATTCAATAGGCGTCAGCTTTACCGGCTCCCCGTCGACAGTTACCTCTTTTAAATCGTCATTGATAGACAGACCTCCCGTCGAATATACCGCCTTGCCCTCGTCCATTCTCGTACTGCCAAGCTGCGTATATCTGCGCATCTGGGACTTTACTCTTGCCACTAATTCCAAAGGATTAAACGGCTTTGTCACATAATCATCTGCCCCTACATTCAATCCTAATATCTTATCAGCATCTTCTGATTTTGCCGATAAAATGATAATGGGAATATTATTCTCTTCCCGGATCTTAAGTGTCGCCCGGATTCCATCCAGCCGCGGCATCATTACATCAATGATCAAAAGATCTATTTCCTCTTCTTTTAAAATCTTTAAAGCCTCTTCGCCGTCATAGGCTTTTCTGACCGTGTAGCCTTCCTGTGTCAGATATATATCAATTGCCTCCACGATCTCTTTATCATCATCACATACTAATATTTTCGACATCTCAACCACCTCCTTGTTTACTATACAAGAATAACAGGGAATTTTTAAGAGCCACACAGGAAAATTATTAAGAAATTCTGAAAATATCTCCTTCTCATTTATGTCGCAGAATGTCGTATTCTATCGAACAATTTCCTATTCTGTCTGAATTTCTTTTTCCTATATTATTTTTGGATATAATGAATAAAATGGCATGCTATCACTTTGGAATGAACAGAGAAATTACATATTTTTGAGGAGAAGCGACATGAATGAAAAAGAAATCGAACACCTTTTGCGTTCTCTGGGAATAGGCGCCACCTATCGGGGTTACCGTTATCTAAACTACGGAATCAGACTATGCCTGATCGACGAAGATTATCTTTTATCTGTCAGCAAGCTTCTATATCCGCAGATTGCAAAATACTTTCATACTACCAGCTGCAGTGTGGAGCGTGACATACGCACTGCTGTCAAGGTGTGCTGGGAACGTGGAAATATAAGCCTTCTGCAGGAGATTGCTCTGCGTCCTATCCGTATTCGCCCCACTTCCAGTGAATTTCTGGATATATTAACGGCCCATTTGAAGAAATAGTCTGAAAACAATGTTTTTACCCGCTCCTTCTCTGTTTCTTAAGGGCAACTTAAGAAATTTTCTTTTTCTTTTATAGTTTTAACATACTTTAGACATATTTATCACTTATACTAAAACACAGATAGTTAAAGAAACTATCTCCCCCTCATTAAAGTACAATACCGCAGATGAATTTTTCAGCGGCATATACTTTACTCTCATTCCTTTAGATAGCTATAACAACAACGAAACCCGTTAGCCGTGATGGTTAACGGGTTTTCGCTGTATTCTACAGCCTATAAGCGCAACAGGATCCTTGTTTGAAACCCTTTAGGCCACTATCCCTGCAGCCAATATCATCCGAAAATTTGCACAATAAAAGGACGCCGTCTGCGTCCTTTTATTTATCCAAACTTTCTATCTAAATTCTGCTGGTTTTCAAATCCTCTCTTCCATCCACTTCCAGATATCTTCATACACCTGCTGCCGGTCCTGCTCATTCAGGATCTCATGCCGGTCGCCCTCATAGAGCTTAAGAGTCACGTCTTTGATCCCGGCTTCCCTGTACTGCCCGTAGATCTTCTCCACAGTCTTCCCAAAATCACCTACCGGATCTTCCTTCCCTGATGCAAGAAGGATGGGCAAAGTCCGGGGGATTCTGATTGCTCCCTTTTTTCCGGTGATCTTTTTCATTCCTTCAAACATCTGGTAATAGCCATTGACCGTAAAAGTAAAGCTGCAAAGAGGATCCGCCTCATATACTGCACGGATCTGCGTGTCTGAGGTCACCCACTCTTTTTTGCTCTCACTGGGCTCAAACTTTTTATTATAGCTGCCAAGCCCCATCCGGTCAATCATACGGCTCCTGTAATGCCAGCCCTTCACCAGCGCAAAAGCCCTGCACAGCAGCTGTCCGGCAGACAGCAGCAGATAGCTCTTGTCACCGGTTCCCATGATAACGGCTCCTGAAAGCCCTCTTCCATGTGAAAGAATATACTGGCGCAGAAGAAACGAACCCATACTGTGCCCCAGCATAAAATAAGGAACGCCCGGATACCGTTGTTCCGTGCGCTCCCGAAGCTTCTGAATGTCACCTGTCACGCACCGGTTGCCATCCGGCTCATGGAAAAATCCATAATTTTCTTCAGAAAGAACCGATTTTCCATGACCCAGATGATCATTCCCCGTTACATACCATCCCTTTTCCGAAAGCCATGTGGCAAATCCGTCATATCTGTCGATATATTCCACCATCCCGTGACAGATCTGCAGCACTGCCTTCACTTCCTGCTCCGGCACCCATTCTACTGCATGGATGCTTGTCTCCCCGTCCGAAGAGGGGTAATAAAATTCCTGTTTCATCTACCGTTCTTCCATCCTTACATAATCCCGGTACGGTGCCAGCGGCTTGTATGCCGGACGGATAATCTTATCTACATTGATCAGCTCTTCCAGTCTGTGGGCGCTCCATCCTACGATACGGGCAGCCGCAAAGATTGGTGTGTACAGAGCTGACGGAATTCCCAGCATACTGTAAACCAGGCCGCTGTAGAAGTCTACGTTGGCATTTACACCTTTATAGATCTTTCTCTTTTCAGCAATGACCTCCGGCGCCATGTGCTCTACCATCTCATAAAGGGCGTATTCCTTTTCATAGCCTTTTTCTTTCGCCAGCTTTTGAACAAATTCCTTGAAGATATCCGCTCTTGGGTCAGATACAGAATAGATCGCATGTCCCATTCCATAGATCAGGCCCTTTTTGTCAAATGCCTTTTTCTCCAGCAGCTGTACCAGGTAATTGCGTACTTCATCTCTGTCTTCCCAGTCATGTACCTTTTCTTTCATATCCTCGAACATCTGGGTTACTTTGATATTCGCACCGCCGTGCTTCGGTCCCTTTAAGGACGCCATCGCCGCGGCGATCGTAGAATATGTATCGGTACCGGAGGATGTTACCACGTGTGTCGTGAACGTGGAGTTATTTCCTCCGCCGTGATCCATATGAAGCACCAGAGCCATATCCAGGATCCTGGCCTCCAGCTTCGTATATTGACGGTCTTCTCTCAACATCATCAGGATATTTTCCGCCGTGGACAGCTCCGGTGACGGCGCATAGATAAACAAGTCATCGCCCAGACGGTAGTTATATGCATGATACCCGTAAACCATCAGCATCGGGAACTGGCTGATCAGGTTCAGGCACTGGCGCAGCACGTTGGGGATCGATGTGTCATCCGCCTTGGCATCATAAGAATACAGGCTTAAGATCGACCTGGACAGGCTGTTCATCATATCCCGGCTTGGCGCCTTCATGATCACGTCTCTGACAAAGGTAGGCGGCAGCGTCCGGCGTTCTACCAGAGTCTTGTGGAAAGTAGCAAGCTCCTCTTCATTTGGAAGCTCTCCGAAAAGCAGAAGGTAGGAGATCTCCTCAAATCCGTAATGGTCTTCCTGAAGGAACCCTTTGACCAGGTCTTTGATATTATAGCCACGGTAATACAGATTTCCTGCACAAGGCACTTCTTTCCCATCCACAACTTTAGTGGCACATACGTCGGAAATATTGGTCAGTCCTGCAAGCACACCTTTTCCGTTCAGGTCACGCAGTCCCCGCTTCACCTCGTACTTCGTATACAGCTCTTTATTTATGGCATTTTTTTCTTCACACACCTTAGCAAAGTGCTCGATCTCTGGTGTCACCTCAAATAATGAATACTCTTTTAATGAAAAATCTTTGTTCGCCATTTGCTTCACCCTTTCCTTTTTTCTTTATATCTTAAGGGCCTGATCCCTCCTGGATCTGTTCCCATAGATAGTCTGCAAGCTTTGCAAATTCCTCCAGCTTAAGCGCCTCTCCCCGTACGCCCGCACCTTTCCCGAGGCGCTCGATACCTTCTGTGATCTTATCTTTTGGGAGGGAAAACTGGCCGGAATTATTGAGACCATTTGCCAGCGTTTTTCTTCTCTGATTGAAAGAAGCTCTGATGATATGAAACAAGAACTTTTCGTTTTTCACACTCACCGGCGGATGCTCATGCTTTCTCAGCCGAATAACAGCAGAGCCCACTTTGGGCCGGGGCATGAAACAGTTGGGCGGAACATTTGCTACAATATAGGGGCTTGCATAATACTGAACCGCCAGCGATAACGCGCCGTAGTCTTTGCTCCCTGGTCCGCTCTGCATCCGGTCTGCTACTTCTTTTTGCACCATCACTGTGATACTCTCCATCGGGACATGCTCCTCGAACAGTCCCATGATAATCGGTGTCGTAATATAATAGGGAAGATTCGCCACGATCTTAATAGGCCTTCCCCCATTCTCACGCTCTGCCAGAGCACGAATATCCAGTTTTAAAACGTCTTCATTTATAACCTGAACATTCTCATATTCTCCCAGTGTATCTGCCAGTATCGGAATCAGATTCTTATCTATCTCTACCGCAATTACTTTTCCCGCAGCTTCCGCAAGATACTGCGTCATCGTACCGATCCCCGGACCAATCTCCAGCACGAGATCATCTTTTGTAATATTGGCTGCTTTTATAATCTTGTCTAATACATGGGTATCAATCAGGAAATTCTGACCGAACTTTTTTTGAAATGAGAAGTTGTATTTTTGCAGGATTTCTATCGTATTCTTTGGATTTCCCAGTGTTGGACCGCTCATCATTACACTCCAGTATAAAAAGTATATTAGTAATTATACAATATTTTAGAGCTTTATGATATAGCAAAAAGTAAAAATAATAATTAAGAATAAATGAATTTTTTGAAAACAATTTAGAATTTCTGTGATTTCATGATGGTTTCTGATCAGATTCCGGTGTTCAGACATCCTTTTCCTCTTCGCTCTCCAGCTTCAGGATATCTTCAACTCCACATTCCAGGCAGTCACAAATCTTGGCAAGTGTATGCAGATCAACTCTTACCACTTTATTTTTGCAGTAATTATTCAGCTGTGTCCTCTGGAGTCTGCAGGTATAGCACAGTTGTGTCTTACTGACTCCCTTTTCGGCTAAAACGCGCTCCAGGTCAATCCTTATCTTGCTCATAATCATCCCACCATACCGTTTCTTCTGTTAAGTATACCCATATTTTTGTTGAAAAAATAGATATATTAACATACACTGTAATTAGATACACTGTATTCTTTAACGCAGATATCAGAGAGGTTTTATATGAAGCGAAATAAAAAACGGTACCTGACCGGAGTTCTCCTTCTGATCCTGGCTACATTTATATATAGAGAAGCACAGCCATATGAAGTCGTTTCTTCCTCTGTCTTTTCCTCCTCTGATCTGACAGAAACCCGGCTGTATGTGATCATGAATACGCTGCTTCCGGCAGAGGAAGCGTCATTTGCGAAGAACGTCATCTCGGATTACCAAAAAATAAATGGCCCCCGTGGAAAAGCCAGCTATGAGTTACGGCTCTACCGCACGGAGGTCCATTATAAACTTCATATTGAATATACTGTTATTGTCTGTGATGCAGACGGACAGGTATTATAGCCATCCTCTTCCCTGCCTACATCACACCAGGCCATACAGATCTTTGGCATTTCGTTCAGTCTGCGATACAACCTCCTCGAAGCTGACCTGCTTAAGCGCAGCGATTTCTTCCGCTACATAAGGAAGATAAAGAGAAGAATTCCGTTTTCCCCGGTAAGGCACCGGAGCCAGATACGGGCAGTCCGTCTCAAGCACGATGGAGGTCAGCGGGATTTCCTCTACTGTCTCTTTTAGCTTTCTTGCATTTTTAAACGTGACGACACCGCCGACTCCGATATAGTATCCCATCTTTACATATTCTTTTGCCATTTCAGCAGAGTAGGAGTAACAGTGGATGACTCCCTTCAGTCCTTTTCCGTACCCCTTCATCACTTCCATCGTATCCGCGGCCGCCTCCCGGCTGTGGATCAGTACCGGCAGCCCCAGCTTTCTTGCGAGCTCCAGCTGACGGATGAACCAGTGGCGCTGCTCTTCCCGGGCTTCTTTATCCCAGTAATAGTCAAGCCCGATCTCTCCTATGGCCACCACCTTGGGATCTTCGCAGAGTTTCCGCATTTCTTCCAGCCGTTCTTCATTCAGCGCTCCTACCTCATCCGGATGGACGCCCACCGCCGCATACATAAACGGGTACGCCTGAACCATATCCACCACCCGCCGGCATGAATCGTAAGATGCGCTGACATTCACGATCGTGCCGATGCCGCCGGCGGCCATGGAGCGTAAGATCTCGTCCCTGTCCTGGTCGAATTGCTCGTCATCATAATGCGCGTGTGTTTCGAAAATCATAATAACTCTGCTCTCTGCTGCTCTGGGGTTTTCATGGACAGCAGTGCAGGCGCGATATCAAATACGGTTTTTGCGCCATTTTCTCCCGCCTTAGAAAGCCGATACGCCGCTCTTGCGTAACATACCAGAACACTTGCCGTAAATTCCGGGTTGGAATCCAGCTTTAAGGAATACTCGATGATATGCTTGCTTCCTTCTGTCCCTGTCTCACCGCTTCTGATCACAAATCCCCCGTGCGGCATACTGCTGTGCTGCTCTTTTAATTCTTCCTCTGTAATAAAGGTTACGGTAGTATCATATTCGTCAAAGTAATTCGGCATGGTCTTGATCGCCTCTTCGATGGCTTTAAGATCCGCTCCCTCTTCCGGTACTACATAGCACTCCCGCAGATGCTTTTCGCGAGTCGTAAGCTCCGGCTCACTTCCGCTTCTGACACGGTCTACTGCTGCCTCGATCGGAACAGTATACTGGATCGCGTTTTTCACTCCCTCGATCCGGCGGATCGCATCAGAGTGTCCCTGGCTGACGCCTTTTCCCCAGAAGGTATAGGTGCTTCCCTGTACCAGGATGGATTCTGCATACAGACGGTTCAAAGAGAACATTCCCGGATCCCAGCCTACGGAAATGATTCCCACATTTCCACCAGCCTTTGCCGCTTTATCCACATTTTCAAAATACTCCGGAATTCTTGCGTGGGTATCAAAGCTGTCGATGGTATTGAAATCTGCAGCGATCTGCGGTCCCATCACCGGAAGATCTGTAGCGGATCCGCCGCAGAGTACCATAACATCAATCTCACCCTTCATAGATTTCATATCTTCCATTGTCTTTACAACAGCTGTCTCTGTCGCAATCTTCACAGAAGCCGGATCTCTCCTGGTAAATACTGCTGCAAGCTCCATATCCTCATTACGTGCAATGGCTTTTTCCACACCTTTTCCAATATTTCCATATCCTACAATACCAATTCTGATTTTATCCACAATGTTTTCCTCCTTTTATCCACATTGGTCTTTTGTTATCCACATTATTTTCCATTGGGGACGGGGGATTTTCAAAAATCCCCCGTCCCCAATGGATTAGCAGATTTCCGCACCTGCGGGCATATCCTTTTCCGGGGTCATGAGCGCCAGATTGCCGTCGGCATCTTCCGCACACAGCAGCATGCCTTCAGACAGCACTCCTGCCAGCTTCGCCGGCTTTAAGTTTACCAGCACCATAACTTTCTTTCCAACCATCTCTTCGGCTGTATAATGTGCCTTGATGCCGGACACGATCTGCTTCACCTGGCTTCCGATCTTAACCTGGGAGCAGAGAAGCTTTCTGGACTTCTTCACTTCCTCGCAGGCGATGATCTCGCCTACCTGGAACTGCATTTTTCCAAAGTCCTCGAAGGTAATCTCCGGCTTCGCTTCGATATCAATTACCTCGGCGGCATCTCCGGCCTCCTCGCCTGCCTCATCCCCGGCTGCTTCTTCTACCGGCGGATGCAGCTCTTCTACCTTCTTCATGACTTCATCAATATCCAGTCTTGCAAAAAGGATCTCCGGCTTCTCACATACCTTGCCGTCACCCAGCTGTGCTTCGATCTTATCGGCAGTCTCCGGCATGAATGGCCGCAGTTCCTCCGCACCGACTTTGATGGTTTCGATCAGGTTTGCAAGCACTGTCTCCAGACGGTCTTTTTTCGCCTCGTCTTTTGCCAGCACCCATGGTGTGGTTTCGTCAATATATTTATTGCAGCGCTTAAACAGATTGAAAATCTCTGTAATCGCATCTGCCACACGGAGGTTGTCCATCTTTGCATCTACCTTTGCGGAAAGCTCTCCTGCCATTCTTGCCAGGTCGTCGTCAAATACCTTTTCCGCCTCATCGGCCACGCCTTTGTTCGTCACCGTACCGCCAAAATATTTATTGGTCATTGAGATCGTCCGGTTCACCAGGTTGCCCAGGGTATTGGCCAGATCCGCATTCATTCTCTCTACCATCAGCTCCCAGGTGATCACACCGTCATTATCAAACGGCATCTCATGCAGTACGAAATAACGCACGGCATCCACGCCGAAGAAATCCACAAGCTCATCTGCATACAGCACATTTCCCTTGGACTTGCTCATCTTGCCGTCGCCCTGCAGCAGCCACGGATGGCCGAATACCTGCTTTGGCAGCGGCAGATCCAGCGCCATCAGGAAAATCGGCCAGTAAATCGTATGGAAACGGATGATATCCTTACCGATCAGGTGCAGGTCTGCCGGCCAGTTTTTCTTGAACATCTCGGAGCTTTCCCCATCGCACTCATAGCCGATTCCGGTGATATAGTTCGTCAGCGCATCCAACCATACATACACCACATGCTTCGGATCAAAATCCACCGGAATTCCCCACTTAAATGAGGTTCTGGATACACACAGATCCTGAAGTCCCGGAAGCAGGAAGTTGTTCATCATCTCATTTTTCCGTGATACCGGCTGGATAAACTCCGGATGCTTATTGATATGATCGATCAGCCGGTCCGCATATTTGCTCATACGGAAGAAATACGCCTCTTCCTTCGCCGGCTTTACCTCGCGCCCGCAGTCCGGACATTTGCCGTCCACCAGCTGGGACTCGGTCCAGAAGGATTCACAGGGCGTACAGTAGAGTCCCTCATAGGATCCTTTGTAAATATCTCCCTGATCGTACAGCTTCTTAAAAATCTTCTGTACCTGCTTTTCATGATCCTCATCCGTAGTCCGGATAAATTTATCATAGGATGTATTCATCAGATCCCAGATATTTTTGATCTCCCCGGCCACCTGGTCTACAAATTCCTTTGGCGTTACTCCGGCTTCCGCAGCCTTCAGCTCGATCTTCTGCCCGTGCTCGTCAGTTCCGGTCTGGAAGAATACATCGAACCCCCGGCTCCTTTTGTACCTGGCGATCGCATCTGCCAGCACCGCCTCATAAGTATTTCCGATGTGCGGCTTTCCAGATGTGTAGGCAATCGCTGTCGTAATGTAATACTTCTGCTTTTCCATTGATACACTCTCCTTCAATTGTTCCATAAAATAAAAAAACCCTGGCCTCTCTATCGGAATAGAAAAGTCAGAGAAGACGGGAAATCCCCGTGTTACCACTTCTGTTCACCTCCGCCTCACGGCGAAAGGCCTTCGCAGGTGCCTTTTGCAGCACCCTCCGCTTTAAAGGGCGGATCCCTTTGCAGGCTTACAATCCCGGATAAGACGTCCATGTCCGTAACCGCCCATTGCTCACCCGCACCGCTCAAAAGCCATCTTCCGTCAGCTTCTGACCTGCTCCTTCTCAGCTTACCGGAGCATCTCTGTAAAGTCTCCACAGACGTACTCTCTTTTTCAACGCGTTTCCATGATTTGTTTAAAATCCTAGCATATCCGAAGACCGGCTGTCAAGCATTTCCCCGTAAAATTCCAGTACGTTCCGTCTGCCGCACCCTTAGATTCCCCGGAAGATCTCCCGCGTAAACCTGCCCTGCCGGATGGCTTCTGCCAGCTCCTGTCCGTCCCCTGGCAGCTTTTCAAATCCTACGCTGCAGCTGGCCAGATCCTGCACCTGATGGAAATCCGAGCCTGCAGTACCGGGAAGCCCTGCCTGTTCTGCCAACGCCCGGGCCAGATCATTGTGGGAATCATGGCGTGGATTGCCGTTAAAAATCTCGATGCCGTGAAGGCATTCCGGATCCGCCGGAAAACATACGGATCTGAAAGGGTGAGCCTGTATAATGGTCAGCCCTTCTTTTTCGGCAATCTGATACAAATCAGGAAGCTCTTTTTCATAAATCCAGGGATATTTCTGAAAAAATTCTTCCGTCATGCCATATACCAGAAAATCATTTTCATCATGAGGAAAGCGGATCTCCATTCCTAAATATACCTGGAATCCGCTCCCGGCACTTTCTGCCGTCTCCTTTGCCAGCCGCCATCCTTCCAGGAAACGGCTGCAGATATCCTCCCACGGCCCTTCTTTCCCGCAGGCATATTCGCTGAAATGATCGGTGACCGCAAGACCCGCATAGCCTTGCTCTATATACATCCGCACGCCGTCTTTTGCGGGCACCTTCCCGCACCGGCTGGACTCGTCTGTATGAAAATGCAGCTCTACTTTTTTCATTTCCATGATCCCTCGCATAATTTAAAGAAAATTTTATCTGTTTTTTTCATTTTTATGGTACTATAATATCACGCAAAAAGGCTTTGTAAAGAAGGTATTTGTTATGAATGATTTTTTTTCATCAAAGGCTCCCTCTGAATTTACCAAAACAGAACGCCGGATTATGAACTATATTCTGGAAAACCCGGCAGACTTTATCCATATGTCTATCGGCGAAGCCGCAAGGCGGGTAGGTACTTCTGAACCCACCATTTCCCGTTTTGCCAGACACTGCGGATATTCCGATTTTAAAGAGTTGAAAACTGCTCTCCTTGAAAGACAGGAGGAAATCCATTCTCCGGCCCGGAAGCTGGCTTCCTCCATGGAACGTCCCGACACCTCTTCGCTGGAAGGGATGCTGCGGTATCAGCAGTTCTGCATCGAAAAAACTCTTTCATTTTTGAATACAAAAGACGTAGAAGACGCCATAAGTGCTATCATAAAAGCAAGACGGATCTACATCCACGCCAAAGGAGCCGCTCTTTCCATGGCCCAGCTCCTGAAATTCCGGCTGACCAGGTTCGGCCTTTCACTTACCATCCTGCCGCCAGGAAGCTCAGAGCTTTTTGAAGAAATGAACTTTATCACCCCGGAAGACCTGCTTATTCTCTTTGGATTCCAAAACCTTCCAAGAGAAGCCAGAGTTCTTCTGGATTACCGGGAAAAAACCGGCTGTCCTGCTATTCTCTTCACCAGCCGGATCTGTGACTCTGCCTCCGGGGACGGGATCATTCCTCTTTATATTTACCGGGGAGAGCCCACAGAATATCATTCCATGGCCGCTCCGTCCGCACTGCTGGATGCTCTGGTCCTCCTGACCGGCCAGCGTCTGGGCAGCCGTTCCAAAGAAACCTTAGATGAAATCTTCCGGCTGAAAGAGCACTATAAAGCCGACATCCCCCGGTAGATTTCCTGCCATTCCTTCTTATATTAAAGATATTTGCCTTGTCTACGCGCCCTTGAGCAAGACCTCTAAGTAGTCCCCGCCCAGGGCGTGTATTGCCTTTAGGGAACGTTTCAGAGTTCCGGCCGTTTCCACCTGGAATTCCAGGGTATCCGAAGTTTCAATCCGGTAATGCCCTGCCTGAATCTGAGACGACAGCCCATCCACCGTACGCACAGTCTGATCGAACACATTATATACACAGCCGTATTGAAAGGCCTGATGCGTATCGCTTCCGGCGGTCAGCGGTTTCTGAAGCACCTTCGAAAGTTCCTTCATCCGCAAGGACATTCCTTCATAGTCCGCCGCCAGATCCTTTCCGTTCAGATCCAGAAAATCAAACTGTTTCAATTCACTCTCCGTAAGCTCCGGGATATGTCCGCCCTCACGGTACGGGTGCGCGGCTCCAAACAGAACAGGGTATTCCTTCACTATTTCCGCCCATTTCGCGAAGGGAAGGAATTTCCCTTTCTCTTTGTACGGCGAAAGTCTCCTGTTCATCTCCAGGATCACATGCATGTTTCCGATCACCAGAGTATGCCCTCCTTCCGCAATATCCACTTCCATCCCCGGAAAGATCCGAAGCCCCTCCCGTGTAAGGAACGTATCCCTCTCCTCCTCATAATTCTCTGAAATATACTGATAAACTTCTGCAAAACCCAGCGTATTGAAATGTTCTGTCAGACATAAAGCATCCAATCCCGCCTCATTTGCCTCTCTGAACAGCCAGTCTGTATATTCCGGGGAAAAAGGCAGCTTCTTTGCCAGTTTCCCATGTGTATGCATGTCTAATTTCACGTTTTTCTTCTCCTCTCTGCAAACCCTGATTTTCATCAGATCCAGATAACTTCTCCTGCGCTTTTACGCAATCGCTGCTGATGCAGCCACACTGCATGCAGCCCAGATCACTGAGATTACTATGAAGATCCCGTCATTCCTTATAAGTGACCTTCAGGGCGGCCAGCTTGATCTTTTTCACGGACTTGTTCACCGCCGCGTACCGGTAGCCCCGCAGCTCCAGCGCCTCCACCGTTGTCCGCGAGCGCTTTGCCGTATTCAGCATCAGCGGATAAAAAGCCTGTATGATCAGCTTTACCTGATAACCAAGATATCTGATCTTACCTATAAGTCCCTGCTTTTTCGGCGGATTTCCCCGAAGACGGTAGGATAACAGAATATTTTGAAATTCCTCCATCAGGACCGGAAGGATCCGGTAAGCAAAGGAAATGCTAAAAGACAGCTGATCCGGGCATCCAAACCACAGAAGGCCGCTGGCAAGCCGATCCGGATCCAACCCTGAAAATACAGTGACCGATGCAAGAGATACCACCGCCACCTTCAAAGTCATTACCAGAAGAGGCGCCACCAAAGAAGAGTCTCCTCCAAAAAACAATGCCATGACCAAAAGATATCCTGTCTGAGTAAAAACGCCCACGCAAAACAGAAACAGTACCAGCGGTGCAATCCTGGCAGCTCTCGTTGTCAGTACCACAAAGAGAAAAAGTCCGAGGAGCAGCACCACATCATTGATAAACCACGGCACCAGCCCGAAAAACAAATACCAGATCAGAAGCACCCTGGGATCAAGTCCTGCAATAACGGTATCATCATTGCCATAAGCATTTTTCAACACCTGGTTTCTTAAAAAATCCATAGAAAATTTATCCAGGATGCTGTCAGTTAATTTATGCATAACATTCACCTCTGAAACAGTCTAAAAATTCATCAATGGTAAAACACGGATTTTCAATCCCTATCAGCCGCCCCATATCATAGATCTGGGGCGGACGGATCCCAACCTGGTTCCTGACGTACAGATCTGCAAAAATCTGTTCCTTCGTACCGTCCGCGATCACCCTGCCGCCTGACAGTACAATGATCCGCTCTGCCCAGTCGCAGACCAGCTGCATATCGTGAGTGGCAATAATCACCGTATCCGTGATCCCTTTTAGCATCCTCAGGGTTTCCATCACCTCCCGGCGGGTAGCGATATCCAGATTTGCCGTAGGCTCGTCCAGAAGCAGGATCTCCGGATTCAGCGCCACACCGATGGCAAGGGAGGCTCTTCGCATCTGTCCCCCGGACAATAGTCTCCCATCCCGCCCGGAAAGGTTTCCCAGGCGGAACATCTCAAGCAGATCATCCGTGCGCTTTTCATATTCCGGTATTTTACGCACTCTCATCGCATAAGAAATATCCTCCCGGATCGAATCCTTAATAAACATCTCCTCCGGATTCTGATAAACCAGGGATATTATCTCCCCTATCTCTTCTTTGGAAAGTGCTCTCACCGGTCTCCCTTTTAAAAGAACGCTTCCTATTTCCGGCTGTATCAGCCCCATCATCATTTTCAGGATTGTGGATTTCCCCGCTCCGTTAGAGCCGATCAGCGCCACCTTTTCTCCTTTCTGGATTGTCAGGTTGAAATGATCCAGTATCTTAGGAGCTTTTCCCTTTACTGCCCGGTATTTTACCGAAACATTTTCAAAAGCTGCCATCTGCTCTCCTTCTGTCGGTACGAAAGACTGCCTCATGCATCCTGTCCTGTTTTTCAGATATCCCTCAAACAGATTCTTTCCTTCCTCCAGATTTACCGGAAGAGTTGTATCTTCTGGCAGCATCCCCTCCTGTACCATGCGTCCGGCCGCTATCGTCACCTGCGGCGGAAATATATTGCTCCCGCGAAGCTCCTCTGTCCGCCGCATGGCCTCCCGGGCGGGAAGCTTCCAGGCCGCCTTTCCGTCTTTCAAAAGCAGAACGTGCTTACAGTATTTTGCAATATATTCTGTATGATGCTCGATCACGATAATCGTTTTATGATACGTCTCGTTCCACGCCTTCAGCACTTCATAAATCTGATCCGCATGGGCCGGGTCAAGCTGGGCGATGGGTTCGTCCAGAATAAGGATATCCGGACTTAGCGCCGCAGCCCCCGCAAGTGCCAGAAGATGTTTTTGTCCGCCGGACAGCTGCCATACATAGTCTGAAATCTTTGAAGACAGCCCACAGATTCTGAGCGCTTCTTTTCCCCTTGCTTCATAATCCTTTACAGCGTAATTCAGGCAGGCATAAGAGGCATCCTCCAGCACGGTAGGACACACGATCTGATTTTCAAAGTCCTGATATACATATCCTGCCTTCTTCGCCAGGCTGCCGATCTCCTGCTCCCGTGTATCCACACCGTCTATCTTTACCATCCCCTCCATATCTCCGACGATAAAATGCGGAATCAGCCCGTTCAGTGTTTTACACAAGGTAGATTTCCCACACCCGTTATTTCCTACGACCGCAAGAAAATCTCCGTCCTCTACTGTAAGAGACAGATCCTTAAGCGTCGGCTCTTTCGCCCCGGGATAGGTAAATGTCAAATGATCGATCTCGATTTTATTCACAGGTTTCACCTCTTATCCCTTTTAAAAGTTGCGATACTCTGCCGAAGCTTTTCTGCCTGCCCGGCTGCGGATCAGGCCTGCCGCCACAGCCGTCACTGCCAGCGCCACGATAATCCCTACGATAATAGATGTGGAATTTCCTGCCCAGTCTGCCTCCCAGTCGATCAGCTCATACCCGCCGGAGGCCAGAAGCTCCGCCCCAATGGCCGCTGCAAATCCTGCCAGTATCAGAGCGATATTTTTCGGAGTGAAGACACCGCCTTCCAGCTGCGTCTCTTTATCTCTTGGCTTGACGCCTAAAAGAGGCTCAATCTTGCCGTAGAGTCTTGGCACCAGATACATCGCCGGAAGCATGCAGAACAGGATACCTGAAAACAGGATGTCATTAAGACATGCAAATCCTTCGGTAAAGAACACACTCTCCGGGAGTCCCGCTACCGCCTCAAAATCCTCCACCGCAAACTGTACCTTCAGAATATCTACCACGCATCCCATCAGCTGCTGCACCGTTACGCCAATGATAGAGGCTGCAGCAACAACCCTGCGGTTCCTGGGATCCTTCACGATCCGCCCCGCAATATAAACACCGATCGTTACTGTCAGAAATTTTTCCAGCTCTCCAAGGCCTCCGAACTGTCCCAGCATGATCTCGCTGAACACCAGCTCTCCGGTTGCCGCCCCCAAAGCCGCGCTTAACGGGTCAAACAGCATGGCCAGCGTCAACGGAATGAATAAAAAGTATTCTACAGAAAATTCCACGATCCCTATTTGAAAAGATGGGATCAGTTCTGTAAACAAGGTCGCCAGCCCATACAAGGACATGCTTAAGACAAATACCATCATTTTCTGCGACTGCGTCATTCTTGATTTTACATCCATAATAAAACTCCTCCATAATCACTCTCATTACATCGTCTTGATTTCTTACGAGAGTCATTATAGAGGAGCTATTTTAAATCTAACAGCGCACTGCCATAAAATGTAAGTAAAATTTTCGTAAATTAGTTTTTGTAATTAAATTTTCATTTTAACCTGCATTGCTGGCAGCAATCTTTACGCGGCTCCACAGATCACTGATGATCTTTTTGGTGTCTTCATTATAAACAAACACCTCATCGTTCTCATTATCTGTCCGCGGAATGTATGCGTTGATGCCTTCATAATCTCCGCCTTCTCCGGACAGTGTATCCATAACCTCCTGGTTTGCAGAGGTATATCCCACGTAGCTGGAGTTATCGTAAGCGCCGTCATAATCAGAAGCATAGTTGATAAACGCATGCGCCAGATCCGGATTCTTGGCATTTTTCGGGATGACCATGGCGTCTGACCACAGATTGGTTCCTGTCTCAGGCATAAAATATCCCATATCTTCATTTTCTGCCATAACATAGGATGCATCTCCGGAGTAAATCAGTCCCAGCGCCTTTCTTCCCTGCGCCATGTTGTCGATGATCTCATCGGTCACGATTTCCGTATCCATGGTTTCCACACACTGTACCAGCCATTCATAGGCCTCCTGCAGCTCCTGCTCATTTTCCGTATTCATGGAATATCCCAGGGCTTTCAGCGCCATCATGAAGGAGTCTCTCTCGGAATCATAAAGATACACATCTCCTTTGTATTTCTCATCCAGGAAAATATTATATCCTTCTCTTTCCAGATCCTCGATATCTACCTTATTTTTATCATATACGATTCCCACGGTTCCCCAGAAATATGGAACGGAATAATCATTATTCGGATCATAAGGCAGTCCCTTCACCGCATCTGCCAGCTTATCCATACAGGTGAGCTTGGATTTATCCAGCTTCTGTAAAAGATCCTCTTCGATCAGACGCTGGATCATATAATCACTTGGCACCAGCAGGTCATATGATTCCCCGTTTGCCACCTTGATGTACATCTGCTCATTGGAATCAAAGTTTTCCATGACTACCGTAGCGCCGGTCTCTTCCTCAAAGTCGCCGATGATATTTTCGCCGGTGTACTCGCCCCAGTTATAGATGTGGAGCGTCTGTCCTTCAAACGGACGGTCCGAGCTTCCGCCGCCGAAATTCACCGCGCAGATTCCTACTGCCGCCGCACAGAGAACCGCTGCCGCTGCCGGCACCAGGCGTCTTCTCTTTCCGATCGTATCCGACTTCCTGCTCTTGGCGGCCACGATCGGCGCCAGATTAATGATCAAAAGCACAATCGTTATGATCACAACCACAAGCGTTGATACCGCATTGATACTGGGGTTGACACGCTTGCTCATGGTGTAGACCACGATACTTAAGTTCTTAACACCTCTGCCGGTTACAAAATAGGAAATGATGAAATCATCCACCGACATAGTAAATGCAATCAGCGCTCCCGATACGATCCCCGGTGTGATCTGGGGTACGATTACCTTACGAAGCGCCTGCCAGGGAGTAGCGCCCAGATCCATGGCCGCATCTGCAAGATTAGGATCCAGTGAGCGGATCTTTGGCATAACCGACAGGATCACATAGGGTATGCAAAAGGCAATATGGGCCAGCAGCATAGTCATGTAGCCTTTTTCTACATTAAAGGTAATGAACAGCAGCATAAACCCGATGGCTGTCACGATCTCCGGGTTCATCATCGGCAGATTATTAACCTGATCCATGATGTTACGGATTACCTTCTTGGACTTGCTTAATCCTATGGCAGAAATTGTTCCCACTACCGTAGAGATAAAGGTGGCCAGGATCGCAATGCTGAAGGTGGTATACAGAGCTTCCATCATATCCTGGGATTCCAGCATATGCTGATACCAGCGCAGCGAAAAGCCGGTAAAGCTGGTCAGGGATTTTCCTTCATTGAAGGAGAAAATCACCATATATACAATGGGAAGATAGAAGAAAGCGATCATCAGGATCATTAAAATCTTCCCAAAAGGACGTTTTTTCTTGTTCATCCTGATCACTCCTCCTTTCCGCCCTGGTTACGGATCTCAATCTTCCGCACTGCCATCATCAGAAGCATCATGATCACTGCCATGATCATGGAAATGGCGCTTCCGAAATTCCACTCACCCACGGTGATAAACTGGTTCTCGATCATATTTCCGATCAGGAAATACTGTCCGCCTCCCAAAAGCTTCGGGATGAAGAAGGAACTGACTGCCGGAAGAAATACCAGCGTAATGCCATTAATGACGCCGGGCAGCGACAGTGGAAAGGTTACCCGCCGGAAGGTCTGCACCGGATTCGCTCCCAGATCGGCACTGGCCTCAACAAGGGAATGATCCATCTTGCTTAAGGATGTCTGGATCTGAAGAATCATAAATGGCAGAAAGTTATACACCATTCCAAGCAAAACGGCGCCCTCCGTATACAAAAGTTCCTGATCTCCAAGCCCGAATATGCTTAAAATCTGCTGGATCAGCCCGCCTTCACTCAAGAGCCCGATCCAGGCATAGGTCCGGACCAGCATGTTGATCCACATCGGGATCGTCACACATAAGATTAAAATGTTCTGTGTTTTTTCCTTGCTGCGGGCAATAAAATAAGCTGCCGGATAGCCCAGGAAAAAGCAGATAATCGTTGTCTTAACCGCAATTACGAGCGAACGCCAAAGGATTAACAGAAAATCCTGGTCGGTAAAAAATTTGGCGTAATGCTCCAGTGTGAAGGAAAACGAAATGATGCTGTTTCCCTGCTCCATAAAGGAGTATGCGGCGATCAGCGCCATGGGTAACACCAGCATCAGCGCCGCCCACACAATATACGGCCATGCCAGCTGAGAAAATCGTTTCATCTTTTAATACCCCGTCCTGGACATCACATGGATATCCTCCGGGAAGAATGTCAGGCCGACCTCCTGACCCTCTTCCGAGTAGTCTGTGGTGTGGATCTTGAACTCCCGTCCTGTCGTCCAGAATGTGATCGGATATACTCCCTCCGTCACCTTTTCCGGATCAAATTCATAATCCACGCTGATATCCACACTCTGTTCCTCATCGCTTAACTTCCAGCCCTGTGCGTTGGCCCAGGTCTTAAGATCTGTGTCCAGCGCCTGAGACTCTGTGATCTCATCTACTGTTTTTACAAAATTAAATGCCATGATTCCTTCATTTGCCTTTTCGTTCTTCACGAATGGCTGGTCTACCACGAAGATCGTCCTCTCAACCTTCGTGCCGTTTGAAGTGGCAAATACCACAGGATACTGGCCTTCTTCTTTAGCCACCTCGTACTCTATCTTCGCAATGGATATGTATTCGTCGCTTTCCGGATCCCAGGCCTGTGCATTGGCGCGGGCAATGACTTCCTTGTCATCCAGATCCTCTACATCATCAATATCTACATAGAAGTTGTTGGCACTGATTTTTTCTTTTCCATCCTCGCTGGTCACGTCCTGGTTCTTGATCACACGCATATTGACCGTCACACTGGTACCCGGCACTGTCTCCACGATAATCTCATAGTGTACCCCTTTAAATAAAACACTTAAGACCTCGCCTGTCATTTTGCCGTCCTTCACATCCACGATATCGATATCCTCCGGACGGATCACCACGTCCACCGGTTCATTTTCTTTGAATCCGAAGTCCACACAGTCAAAGGTAATATCGTCAAAACGCACCTTATAATCCTCCAGCATCACGCCGGGCAGGATGTTGCTCTCTCCGATAAAGTTTGCGACAAACCGGTTCACCGGCTCATTGTAAATATCCTGAGGTGATCCTACCTGCTGGATCTCTCCATGGTTCATGACCACGATCTTATCTGACATGGTAAGGGCCTCTTCCTGATCGTGGGTTACAAAGATAAAGGTAATCCCTACCTCCTGCTGGATTCTCTTCAGCTCGTACTGCATCTCTTTTCTGAGCTTTAAGTCCAGCGCCGCCAACGGCTCATCCAGAAGCAGCACCTTCGGCTCATTGACCAGCGCTCTTGCAATAGCTACCCGCTGCTGCTGCCCGCCGGACAAAAGGGTCGTATTCTTATCCTCAAACCCTTCCAGTCCGATCAGCCTTAGCATTTTCATGACCTTCTGGTCGATAACGTCCTTACTCATCTTTTTGATCTTCAGACCAAAAGCAATGTTTTCGTACACGCTCAGATGGGGAAACAGCGCATACTTCTGAAATACTGTATTCAGTTCCCTCTCATAAGGCGGTTTTTTGCTGATCTCTTCCCCGTCAAAGATCACGCTTCCTTCATCCGCATCCAGAAATCCGCCCAGGATCCTGAGCAGCGTAGTCTTTCCGCAGCCGCTGGGTCCTAATAGCGTTACAAATTCATTTTCATAAATGTCCAGATTGATCCCTTTCAGAACGATCTGGCCGTCAAAACTCTTTACGATATTCCGAAACTCGATCAGCTTCTTCTCTTCCATCTTGTCTCTCCCTCCTGCTAAAACATCGGCGGTGTGGTGACCCACAGCACCTTTGCATCACTGTTCCCGTGATTGTAAAGGTAATGGCTCTTTGTTCCGTCCATGTAGAAGGTCTCTTTTGCCTTTACCTTGTATTTTTTGCCGCCCTGCACGATCGTGACAGCACCTTTTAGCACATAGCCAAACTCCTGGCCCTGATAGGCAGACATCACCTGGCTTTTCTTCCGCGGATGCAGCGTCAGAAGGATGGGCTCCATCTCGTTTTTCTGAGCGTTCGGGATCACCCATTCGATCTGATAGTCTTCCTGCTCATCCACAAAAAAGTCCTGTGTCTGAAATACGATCTGTGTTTCTTCTTCCTCGCGGAAGAACTCTGACAAGTTGCTTCCCAGCGCCTCCAGGATATCCTGAAGTGTGGCAATGCTCGGTGTCGTCAAGTTACGCTCCACCTGAGAAAGGAAGCCTTTGGTAAGTTCGCTCCTGGATGCAAGATCCCCCAGTGTCAGGTCGTTCTGCAGGCGCAGTTCCTTTAGTTTCTTCCCAATATCCACACTTTCACCTCCGGTTTTCTAATACTATACTTTTAGTTAAAAATTAGCGAACCAAGGAACATTATACACAGATGGGAAAATATTGCAATAGATTTTTGCATATTTTTACAAAAATACCGTTCCCCGGATTCTCTTGAGTTTCCGCAAACTGCAATAAAAAAATAGCTATGTCTACCCAAAGTGCCAA
>ERZ826396.481-NODE-481-length-57908-cov-14.585328_pt1 | contig 57908 bp, 41 predicted proteins | sample MGYA00519926_ERZ826396 | MGnify/ENA primary metagenome ERZ826396 (study PRJEB31778, sample SAMEA3449230) | human gut metagenome | biome: human gut; feature: human-associated habitat; material: faeces | place: United Kingdom | collected 2010/2012 ... | reverse complement strand
CGCCCCCCCCCCTACCCCCGCGCCCCCGCCTCTCCTGCGAGCCCCCGCAAAACGCAAAGCCGCCCCTTCTCGCAATCGAAAACCCCGCTGCGAAAAGGGGCGGCTTCCACACGAAACCTCACCTCTCGGACGCGCACCCAGCCGAGAGCGTCAGAGCCTGCACGCGGCACCCGCCCGCGAAACCCGCAGACGGCACGCGGACGCACGCCGCCGCAGCCGCCGCAGCGGCGTGCGCTCCTCTACACCTCCAAGTTCTTGAACGCCTCGGGCACCTCTTTGTAGCCCTTCGACTTCACCGCGCCGATGACAAGGCCGATCACCAGCCACGCGATGCCCACGATGTAGGTCATCGTCGCAAAGCCGGTGAACACGTACACCAAGATGGCGATGCCGATCCACGGGCACACCAGGTACATGAGCACGTCCTTGGCCGAACGGCGCCGCTTCTCCTTCACGAAGAAGAACAAGAACACCGCGAAGTTCAGCATGATGAACGACGACAGCGCGCCGAAGTTCACGAACTCAGCCAGCGAGCTCATGCGATCCATCAGGGGCAGCGCCAAGCACAAGGTGACAACGCCCAGGAAGATGGACGCCACCCAGGGCGTCTGGTACTTCGGATGCACCTTGCCGAAGATGCGCGGGATAACGCCGTCGCGACCCATGGAGTACAGCAAGCGCGAACTGGCGATCTGCGCGTTCATGATGTTGGCGATGCCCACGGCCACGATGTTCACCACGAGCATGATCTTGTAGAAGCCCTCGCCGCCCACGATCATGACGGAATCGAAGAAGCCCATGTCGGGGTCGGTGTTGGCCCAGTCGGGCTGCACGCAAGCGGCGATGTAGGTCTGCGCCACGAACACGACGATGATGATGGACAGCGCGATGATGATGCCCTTGCCGATGTTCTTTTCGGGCTCGTGCGTCTCCTCAGCCAGGGTGGACATGCCGTCGAACCCGAGGAACGACAGCGCGGCGATGGAGATGCCCGCCGCCACAAAGTGCAGGTCGACCTCGCCGGGTTGGTAGATGGGATCCATCGTGAAGCCGTTGGCGCCGCCGCCCGCCAGGAAATTGCAGCCCAGGGCGATGAACGCGATGACCGCAAGGATCTCCACGACGAAGATCACCCAGTCCACGCCGCGGTTCATCTGGATGCCGCGGATGTTGGCGAACGTGTTGAACGCGATGAACGCCACGCCCCACAGCCACGCCGGACTACCGGGGACGAGGGCCACACCCCAGTTCATCACCATGACGATGAGCAGGCCCGGAACCAGGATGTAGTCGAGCAGGATGAGCCAGCCCGCCATGAAGCCCACGTGGGGGTTGATGCCGCGCTGCACATAGGAGTACACCGATCCCGCGATGGGGAACCGTTTGCTCATGCGCATGTAGCTCATGGCCGTGAACAGGATGGCCACGAAGCCGATGATGTACACGAGCGGGGTCATGCCGTGGCTGTTCTGCTGGATGGTGCCGAAGATGGACTGCGGCGCGATGATCACCATGAACAGGACGCCGTAGAGCACCACGTCCCACAGTCCCATGCCCCGTCGCAGCTCCTGCTTGTAGCCGAACCGCTCGATGTTCTCCCCCGACGCCTTGGCCGGAGCCTGAGCTTCCTTTGCCATCGCAACACCTCTCTTCTCGTCTCGCGCAACCCTTGTCGCGCAGCTGATAATCCCGCGTCTCCCACTTTATCACGATAAAGCGCTAGGCGCGGTATCGTGGACGGCGCTTTTCGCGCCGGACGATCCTCTTTGCGACGCGCACGTTGTGCGGTGGCCCCTGCGGCGCGCGGCGCGCACGTTGCGCGGCGGCCCCCGCGACACACGACGCGCGCGTGCCGCGGCGTGCGCAGCCCTCCGCGGCACGCGCTGCATGGTGCGCAGCTTGTTACGCGCAATGCAGCGTCCTCGCCACGCACGCTGCACGACACGCAGCCCCTGCGGCGCGCGGCGCACAAGCCGCACGTTGCTCGGCAGCCCCGCGGCACCGCATCGCACCGCGACGCACAGCACACCACAGCCCCACGCTGCCGCCCATCGCCCCCACGGCCACAGAGCAAACCGAGCCGTTCGCCATCGGGAAACGAGGCGTGCCGCAAACCGATGAACCAGGCCGCGTCGCGGGCATCCGCGCTGCGGCCCTCATCGCTCGTTAACGCCTATCGACCGCTCGCTCGTTGCCGCCAGCCTATCGCTCGTCAGCTTCGCTGCGCGCAGCTACCCCACGAGCGGCGGAAACCCGGGCAGCTTCGGCGTGCCGATGCGCAGGGACAACTGCACCTCGCAGGGCTTGCACGCTTGGTTCAGCTCCACGTCGCTTTGCACGGACATATACATGTACGTCTCCACCACATCCCAGCCGGTGATGCGCATGAGCAGGCGCTGCAGCTCCTTCGAGGCGTTCTTCAGAGCCTCGTCGAACTCCTGGGCGCTCGCGTTCACGTACCACTTGCCGTGGGGGCCGAACGTCTCGTGCACAGGCCAATGCAGCTCGAAGTCCTTGATGAGCGACACCTTCACCGTGATCTCGGCGGGAATCTCGATGCCCGTGCCGCACAGCTCCGCATCGCCCATGGCGGCGTGCACGTCGCCCATCTGCAAGAGCGCACCGGGCACGCGAACGGGCAAATACAGGCGCGTCCCCTTGGTGATCAGCTTGTTGTCCAGGTTGCCGCCATGCGCGCCTACGAAGCCGTCGATGACGTCCTCGCCGTCGGGCGCGGTGCCAATCACGCCGATCATCGGGTTGATGGGGAACTTCACGCCGTTAAAATCGGCCATGCCGTCGCGAATGGGGATCTTCTTCGTGCGGTAGCCCGTCGTCTCGAACAAAGGGCCGCAGTGGTCGTCGGTGGCGATGGTGCCCTCGTCGGCCACCTCTATCTCGTAGATGTCCACCACGAGCACGTCTCCCGGCTCGGCGCCCTCGACGTACACGGGGCCGGCGGCGGGGTTCGCGAACCCGTACGTGTAGTCGAGGTCGGCCATCGTGGTGTTCTCGTCGGGAATGCGGTTGGAGAAGCAGTCAAGCGTTTTGAACACGAGCACCTCCCCCGGATGCGCGGTGGCGCACGGCGCGTTGTCCTTCGAGAACGCGTAGACCTGATCGGTGATGACCTGCATGCTGTCCTCCTCGTCTTTGCTGTTGGCGCGTCGGCACGCAAACGCGACGACGCGCGGGGCTTGAGTGCGCGGGCACGTTGACGCGGCGAACGTCAGCGCGCACGCGGCATGCGACACGCGGCATGCGACACGCGGCATGCGACACGCGGCATGCGGCACGCAACACGCGGGCACATCGGCGCGCGAGTACGCGACGACGTGCAGACGCGTCCACGCCAGTACGTCAACGCGTCGGCACAGCAGCATGCCAGCACGTCGGCACGCCGGTACACCAGCGCGTCGGCACGGCAGCACCCAGATGCCTGGACACCCAAACGCCCAGACGCCAGGCATCCGCGCCGCCTTCTTCCTCGGACGCGCCGATGCGCACGGCGGGCGAAACGCCAACCGCATGCCGCTTGCCGGCAGCGCGCGGCAAAACCTCGTGAAGCATTATACCGCCGCTCGGCGTTTCCGCGTGGAGAGCGCGCCTTCCACGCCCACGGCGGCGATGCCTGTCCAGATGCACGCGAAGCACACGGCGTGAGCAAGCGTGAACGCCTCGCCGAACAGGCTGACCGCCAGCACGAGCGCGATGGTGGGGCTGACGTACTGGATGAAGCCGAGCGCCGTCATGGAGATGCGGTTGGCGGCTGCGGAGTACAAAAGCAGCGGAATGGCCGTGAGCAAGCCGCACCCCACCAAGAGCCCGAAGGCAAGCGCGGGCGACGTGACAGCCAGGGCATCCGGCGTGGCGGGCGTGAGCTGCCACAACCACGGCGCCACAGCGCCCACCGCCAGCGCGAGCGTGCCCAGCACGCCCGTCAGCACCGACTCGAACGCCATGCCGGGAAGCGCCGGATAGCCGCCCCGCTTCTTCACCGCGCCGTACGCGCTGAACGACAGGGCCAGGGCGAACGCGATCCAGATGTCGCCGCCATGCGTCACGATGAAGAACGTCACACCCACCGCAGCCAGCGCCGTGGCCAGCTTCTGCATGGGCGTGAGCCGTTCTTTGAACACCGCCAGGCCGAACGCGATGTTGCACAGCGGGCACAAGTAGTAGCCGATGCTCGTTTCCAAAAGGTGTCCGCTGTTGGCGGCCCACACGTACACGCCCCAGTTGCACGTGACGATGAGGCCGGACGCCAGAAACGTCCGCACGGCGCGCGGGTCGCGAAACAGGTGGAGGAACCGCGTGCGCTTTACGAACACGCACAACAGCACCACGAACACGCACGACCACACCATGCGCCACGACAGCACTTCGAGCGCTGGAACCGCCGAGAGGAGCTTCCAGTACACGGGCATGAGGCCCCACACCACATGGCAGCCGATGCCCTCGAGAAACCCGATGCGCCCCGAGCGCGCACCGTCCGCATCCGAAGGCGGCATGACGGCATCCTGCGTGACGGCAGCCCCCTGAGCGCCCCCTCCCTGCACGCCCCCTCCCTGCGCGACGGCGTCGGCAAGGGAGGCCTTCTGCGCGGATCGGACGTTTCCTTGCGCGCGAGCGGCATCGCCGCAAACGCGCGCGGAGGGTTCGCCGGGGGATGTCTCTTCGCGCATGACGCCTTCCTTCCCTTGCAAAAAATCGGGCCGGGGGATTCCCGGCCCGATCGTCCTGCGATTTTCAGCCGCCTTTCAGCTGCTGCTCAGCCGTCTGCCGACTGCCAAGCAGCAACCTTCCGGCCATCCTTCGGCCTTCGCCGAACCTTATCGGTCACGACGCAATGGTACCCGAACCAGCTTGCGCCCGGCAAGGGCCAGCACCGCAGCGGCGGCCAACGCCCCGCCAACGAGCGGGGCCGTCGGGGCGGCGTCGCCCGTCTTCACGAGCGTGGCGCCGTCGTCGTCATCTGCCGGCGGCAGCGGAGCCGGCTCCGGGTCGGCCGGGGCGGCGTAGGCGTTCTCGAACACCAAGCCCTCTTCGCCAGCGTCGCTCTCGACCGCGGCGGTCAGGTTGCCCTCGCCGTCGTCGGCCACAGTCACCACGACCTCGTACCTCGCGTCATCGTAGGTCACGCCCTCCTGGCCGTCGTTCTTCTCGGCCACGGCGTAGGTGTAGGTGCCGGCCTCGGTGAACTCGATGGCCGGGAACGCCACCACGCCTTCGGCGTCGTTCTTCGCCTCGCGGAACACCTTGCCCTCGCGATCGAGCATCTGGAAGGTGAACTGCCCGTCGGCCAGGTCCGCGCCCTCGAGCACCTTGGCGGCCTGCAGGCTCACCGAGGTCGGGTCGGCGGCGTAGGCGTTCTCGAACGTCGCGGCCTCAGCGCCGTCGAAGCCCATCTTCACCGACAGCGTGCCATCGCCGTTGTCGACGACGCTCGCCTTCACGGTGTACTCGCGGCTATCGTAATCGACGCCGCCAGCCTCGCCCTTCACCTCGCGCAGCGTGTAAGTGTGCTCGCCCGGCTCGGTGTAGGTGATGGTGCCGAAGTCCACGGCCGCGGCCTCGCCGTCAGCAGCGGCGGCGTTGGTTCCCGTGGCGATGGGCTCCTCAGAGTTGCCCTCGAACAGGCCGAACGTGAACTCGCCCTCGGCCATGTCGCGCCCGGTCAAGGTCTTGCCGATGCTCAGCGCGCCCTCACCCGTCGGGTCGAACGTCACCGACTCAACCGCGTAGGTGTTGACGAACGTGAACGCTGCGCTCGTGGGACCGCTCACGGAAATCGTGCCGTCGCCGTTGTCGGTCACCGCGACCTCGAACGTCTTCGACGCCTCGGGGTCGTTCGTCACTCCTGCAACGTCGCCGCTTTCCGTCACCGTGTAGGTGAAGGTCTTGGTGCGTTGCGCGGACATGGTCTGCACGCCGCCTTCGCCGTCCGCGTCGGTAGCAACCAAGCCGGTGTCGCCGAAGACGTTCTGCATGGTGAACTCGATCTTGCCGAAGTCCACGTTGCCGGCGGCGTCGTTGGTCGCCTCGGTCTTTTCAGGCAGAGGCGCCTCGTTGCCGTCCTCGTCCACGCCGCTGATGGTGAAGGTGAACCTGTTCGCGATGTCCGGCGGGGTCAGCCCGTCAGCCGCATCCAGCACCTTCTTGCCCTGCGCGTGGAACTCGCCCGACGCGCCGGTACCGTAGGTGTTCTCGAAGCCAAGCGACGTGGCGCCCTCGGGGTACACGACCTCGACCTTCAAAGCGCCGGTGTTGTCGTCGGTCACCACAACACCGATCTCGAAGGAGCTCTTAACAGGCGTCACGCCCGCCGCGTCCAAGCCGTCGGCCTTCTCGGCAACCGTGTAGTGGTAGGTGTACGTGTCCACACCGTCAGCGGAATCCTTCTGGGCAACGCCGCTCTCCGCGTCCGCACGCAGCTTGTCAAGGGTGTAGCTGATCTCCTCGAAGGCAATGACGCCGTTCGCGTCGTTGGTGCCCGTGGCAACCACCGTATCTGCACTCTTCACCTCGAAGGTGAACTCGCCGTCAGTCATCGGGCGGTTCGTCAGGCTCTTGGTCGCGTTGATGGCAACTTCGCCCTCGCCGCCCAGCGTGGTGCTGTCAGCTTCATAGCTGTTCACGAACTTCACGGTGGGAACCTGCGCGGCGGTGCCGTCGGTCGCGTACTCGTACGAAGTGCCGTCAACCGTCGTGGTCACCTTCAAGGTGCCGTCGCCGTTGTCGGTCACCTCGATGTCCACCTTGTGCGCGGCCTCATCGTTGGTGTAGCCGGCCTCGCCCTTCTTGGTTTCGGTGATCTCGTAGCTGAACTTCTTGCCGGCATCGTCGCTCGCGAACTCAACCGTCTCGCCGGTGATCAGCTTCACGGGCGCGCTCTCCACGCCCGCCTTGGCAGCCGGAGACTCGAACGTCTTGCCGTCGATGCCCAAGCGGTCCTCGTCGCCCGTGGACTTCACGGTGAACTCGAACTGCCCGTCGGCCATGTCGCGACCGTTCAGCGTCTTAGTCAGCTGCAAGCCGCCCGCATCCACATAGTCCAGCTTAGATTGATACGTATTGGCGAAAGTGCCGTTCTCGACCGTGGCGGTGGCGACCAGCTTGCCGGTGGCCGCGCCGGAGGCATCCTTGTCGGTCACGGTAACCGTCACTGTTGCTTTGTTGGTCGAATACGTCACGCCGCCCAAGTCGCCCTTGGTTTCGGTCACCTCGTACACATAGGTGCCCGCCTTATCGAAGGTGATGTCACCGAAGTTGAAGGTCGCCTTGGTGTCGTCGCCCTCGACGTTCGGAGCGCTCACCTTCACGGTGTTGCCGCTGGTCGGCATCGGAGCACCCTCGGTCACGGCGCTAATGGTGAACTCGAACTCCTCGCCATCCCAATTCTTCCCCGTGAACACCTTGGTCAGATCGCCCGTCCAAGTCACACCCTCGTTGACGCCCGCTTCGTACGTGTTCGTCCACATGGTGTTACCAGCGGTCTTTACCGACGTGCGCAGCGTGCCGTCGCCGTTGTCCGAAACGGTCACGGTGTAGGTAACCGTATGCGTGTCGTACTTGATGCCGTTCAGGCGACCGTCTTCGCCCAGCTCTCCGGGCGCAACCTCGCTCACGCGATAGACGTACTCACCCACCGTGTCGAAGGTCAGATCGCCGAAGTTGAAGGGAGCAATCGTACCATCCTCGTTGGTCGGCTCGCTCACCGTGACGGTATTCGGACTCGGCATCGGCGCATCCACGCCCTCGGGTGCGCTCACGCTCTCCACCTCGAAGGTGAAGCTGTCGCCGCCCTCGCCCGTTTTCCACTCGCGCCCGGTGAACTGCTTGAAGCCGGCAAAGCCGTCTTCGGCGGGCATCGTCACCGGTTCGGTCGCATAGCTGTTCTCGAACGCAACCGTGTCGCCCTCGGTGCCGTCAACCTTGGTGACGAGCTTCAGCGTGCCGTCGCCGTTGTCCTCTACGGTGATGGCAACCGTATGCTCGGACTTGTCGTAGGTGATACCGAAAGTTTCCTCGCCCTCGGCGGGCACCTTCTCCTTCACCGCATAGGTGAAGGTCTTGCCGATGTCGTCCTGAGTGAAGGTCAGACTGCCCAGCTTGCCGGTCATTTCGCTGGCCACACCGTCTGCCGTGCCCTTGTCGTTGGTGAACTCGGCATCGACCGCGGGCACGGCGTGCGCCTCGTCGCCGCCGGTGATGGCGAACGTGAATTCACCCGCGCTCATATCGCGCCCGGTCAACGTCTTGGCGACGGTCAGGGCACCCTGATCGCTGTACCGAGCGCTGGCCGTGTAGTTATTGGCGAACTCGCAACAATCGCCGTCGACATATGTGACGTTGGCAGCCAGCTTGCCGTCCTTGTTGGGGTCGGTCACCTCAATGGTCACCTTGCTGGTGTGCCCGTCGTAGGTGACGCCCTTCTTGTCGCCCGCAGTCTCCGTCACGTCAAAGACATACGTGCCGGGCTTGGCAATGGTAATGTTGCCGAAATCGAAAGCGACAGCCTCATCCTTCTTGCCACCGCTCACAGAAGCGGTGATGCCCTCGCCAGTTTGCTCGACAAACGACACCACGCCATCAGCCAGAGCAGCCTTGGTGGCATCATCAGCGCCCACCAGCGTGAAGTTGAACGCCTCGCCTTCCTGCATATCGCGCCCGGCCAACGTCTTGGTGCCGCGGATAGCGGCATCGCCGGTGAGCGTCAGCGATTCGGTCTCATAAGAATTAGTAAATTCAATCTGTGTAGCATTGTCGTCGTACACAACCACGGGCGAAATAACGCCCTCGTCGTTAACCGTAACGGTGACCTTGACGGTATGGGCAGTACCGTCGTAGGTCATACCGTTCTCAATATACTCACCATCAGTGGTGGTAATGGCCTCGGACACCGGCTTCCACGCACCGTTAACGTCAACAACCTCAACCATTTCGTACGTATAGGTTTGCCCAACCATAGCTGCGGTAAGCTGAATGTCGGGAATGAGGATACGCGCCTGTTGGGTATCGCTTGCCAAATTGCCCAGAATGACCGAACCGTCAGCCTCGGGCGTTACATCCTCCGGCATGGGTGCCTCGGAGGCATTGTCCCCAACAGCCTTGAGACGGAAATGGAACATATTAGCGGTCAGCGGGTTAGCACCGGAATCATCGGTGTAGACCTTGCTCGCTTGCGGAGCCCAGTTGTTCACCTCGGTATTAAACGTGTTGGTGAACACCGCAAGCTCGGCCAAAGTCGGCTGCTCCATCTGCGCGCCGCTATCAAGGTTGGTCTGCTCAACCTTGATGTCAGACGCCATCGTGCCATCACCCTTGTCGGTAAGGTTGATGGTAATCCTATACACGGCACCCGAATAGCTCATACCGGGAATACGGTCCTCACCTTGGGGCGCACGCTCCTGAATGGTGTACGTATACGTACCGGGCTTCGTAAAGGTGATGTCCTCGAAGTTGAACTTCACCTGCTCGTCTGCCTTCGCGGTACCGCTCTTGACGGTGATCTCGGTCTGGTAGCCATCGGGAATATAGGAGCCGGCAAGCACGAAGGTGAAGCTGTCGGATTCCAGCCAATCGCGCGGGGTCAGCACCTTGGCGCCGTCGAGGTATTCAGAACCCGACAGCGTGAATTCCTTGACGCTGTACTTGTTGGTAAACGATGCCTCGGAGGCTTCGCCGGCGACGATGGTGCCGGTCGCGCCATCGGAAGCGGTCTGCGTGAAGCCCTGAGGCATAGTTTCAGCGTCCGTATTTTCGGTCACGATGTAGCTCGTACCCGCAGGCAGACCGACGACCTTCAAAGTCTCATCGGCCTTCAGAGTGAAGGTCGAACCGTCCGTAACAGTGAACGCATCGCCAATCGGCGTGTCGTCTGCCTTATAGACCTGCGCGTTGTACTGCCCGGTCAGCACCTGACCGTCCTTCGTCAGGCTGATAGTGAACGGGAAGTTTGCATCTGCCGGAGCCGTCACGCCCTCGGCGCTTTCCACCTTCTTGGTCACTTCGAGCGAGCCGGGGATGTCCACCGTCAGCTTGCCGTTGTTGCCCAGCGAGGTGGTGATGAAGCCCGCCGCCGCCCAGTCGGGAGACAGGAAGCCCGAAGCGGTCTCGGTGTTATTAGCGCCTCCGTCGGTGCCCTTCACGCCCACCAAATCCTTGATGCGGTTGGTCTTCTGCGTACCCTTGGCGATACCCACGCCCTCGGACGTGTTCGCCAAGTGCTCGAACTCGTCGGAGTTGGCCGGGATTCGGACGTACTCGGTCTTCTGCTCGGCGCTGCCATCCTGGTTCAGCACGAAGTACTCAAGTTTGTAGTACGCCTCCTGGCTGGAGCTCCAGTTCTGGCGCGTAGCGGGCGTGGTGCACTGCGCATCGGTGTAGAGCTGAGCGTCCTCCGTGAAGTAGTAGAAGCTGTTGGTTGCCGCCGGCTGGAACTCGGCCGTGGTGTTGCCGTATGCGCTCTTGCCGTCCCACAGGTTGGAGTAGAAGCTGGCGGTACCATTCTCCACCTGTGCACCGGCGTAGGTTGCAGGGTCGTTCATATCCACGCTGTCAACCAGCCCGACGGAATAGAACACGCGCATCGGGTACGCCTCGGTCACGCTGCCCGTATAGGTTCCATTCTCGCCATCGATATGGAAGTTGCGCAGCGGGATGACACTCGCGGGAATCTTCACCGTCACGGTGTCGCCCTGCTGAGCGTAGTCGTCGCTCTTCGCCACCTCAACGATGATGTCACTCAGGTTGGCGTTCGGATAGATGCCGCCGCTCACCTGACCGTTGTACGTCCAAGTGCCGTTACCGTTGTCGGTAGCTTTGAATGTCTGGCCGCCGTACACGAGATCATTGAATCCCTTGACCTCCATATAGGCACCCAAGGTGTCGGTGAAGGTGATGTAGCCGCTCTTGGTGGCGTCATATCCACCAGTACCACCAGTCTGGGTGGGATACTGCGCCTCGGTCTGAATCTGCTCGAAGATGTCCTCGAACACCTTGTTCAGCTGCTCGGCATCGGCGGCCGCGAAGTAGAATTCGCTGTCCGCAGCCCGATCACCCATCTGGTCGGTTCTGTAGCCAGTTGCATTGGGATAGTTGCTCGACATGGCGTGCATATAGCGGTTCGCATTGCTGTCCAAGCTCTCGGCATCCGCACCGCTGAAGATACCGATTGTGTAGACAGAAGCGCCGCCGTCTTTCAACTCTTTTGCGCTACCAATGGCGCTGTTCGCAACGGTACCGTCAAAGCCGCTCTGATGGTTCGGCTCGCCATCGGTGAAGAAGATGACCACCTTCTCGGCATCCTCGCGCGCGCCTTCTAGGCCATATTGCCTATCGCCGTTCAGCAAACGCTGCGCATGCTCCATGCCGTAGTCGGCGCTCGTGGCACCCGCCGCCTCAAGACCGCGCACGGTGTTCTGCAGCGAGTTCATATCGGTGGTGAAGTCGCTCACAATCTGGGAGTAGTTGTAGGTGGCAAACCAGCCATCGTTATAGGTGTCGTCACCAATTGAATTGCTGTTGTTGCCGGCGAACTTCACAAGCGATATACGGGACTTCAGATTGTCGCTCGCATCGGCATTCTGCTCGGCCGCGCTGGAAATGAAGTTCTGCACCGCGCTTTTCAGCGCGGAAATCTTCGTTTGAGTGTTCTGGCTCCGGGTGTAGAACTGCACATGATTCTCATCGGTGTCGGAAGCGCTGCTCTTCGGAGTCACATTGTGAGTCTGCTCATCCCACCACGAACCGGTGGTGTAGTGCCATCCGTCGCGACGGCTGTAGCTGACTTCGACGTACTCGCCATCAACAAGTATGTAATACGTGCGACCGGTATTTAGGTTATAGGCCTCTTGATAGTTGTAGGAGGTCATGCTGTCGTCCATCGAGCCAGACATGTCGAGGACGAGGACGATATCGAGGGGTTTTTGGGAACCGCTCACAGCATTGAGCGAAGAGGTGGAGGAGAGGGCAGAAAGCCCCACGAGGAAGTCAGAACCATCGGTTTTGTTGATGGTGACGCTGTCGCCTATGTCGCCCGAAAGCGTGAAGCTGTCGGTTGACACGGACTTGTCCGTCCAAATGCGCCCGATATTGGCGGTGTTATCCTTGGCGTGCCCCTCCCACGTGGTGAGGGTGCTGCCGTCCGCAGTTGCCTTGCCGCTCGCCGCACCCTCTCCGGCAAACGCCAAACTGGGAGCGAGGGTAAGTGTCAAAGCCACTGCCGCCAAGCAGGCGATTAGCTTAGAACGACCCCCCCCCCTGTCTCACTTTTACCGCCCTACCTGACATAGCTTGCTCCGTTTCTCGCTCTTGGTACTTCTCTCGCGGCGCGCAGAGACGCCGCGTCTTTTCACGCATACATGTCCGCATTGTACAAAAGAAACAGCAGCAAAAGTGCAACACAACGTACTTGGCGAAGGAAAGGAAAAGGCGCGCGGGCGCGCACTTGCATACTGGATGAAGGCCTTTGATCAGGATGGAGACGGCAAAATACCAATCGAAAGACTCATTAAAACGACCCCCCCCCCATCGGCTTTTCCATAGAATCTCCATTTACGTTCGGACGATTTTCTGTTGGGATCACGCTAGCTTCATGTTGGCTTCGCGTCAATCCTTCATCGGCTCCGCATCGGCCCCCGTCAGCTTCGCGCTAGATTCGCGCCGCTTCCACGTCAGCTTCGCGTCGGATTCGCGTCGAAACCGCAGAAAACATGCTGCGAAAGATCGTAGCGCGGCGCCTCTCGAGCGAGCGACATCAGGAGCCGACGCTCCCCTCCGATGGCAGCGGAAGAACCGGGCACCTACGCTTCCCAGCACGAGGACGGTGTGTTCGTGGCCCCCATCCGCACGCTGACGCGCTAGCGGCCAAGCGCAGCCGCTTCACCGCCAGCGCGCAAGGTTGTCCGGCACCACCCTCGACGGCTTCTCGATGCCGGCGTCGCCAACGGGGCTCGCAAGCTTCCGCTCGAACATGTTGAACTCGTCGATAACCTCGGGCACCTCGAACACGCGGTTGCGCCCCTGCGCCTTCACCGGCCTCACCACGCCCGCCTCCACACACCGCTCCACCGCAGCCGACACCGCGCTGAAAGCACGCGCCGTCGCCTCGCTTGCCGCGCCCACGGTGAAAAGCGGCATGCCGACAAGCTCGTCGATCAGCAGGTCAAGCGCCGAGTTCTTCCGCACCGGCCCAAGCCTCTCCCGCCACGAGCGCCGAAGCCGCCGCGCGCTCCTCGAAAGCCGCCGCCTCTTCGCACGCCGTCAGGCAAGCGCCCGCGAAGAACGACACCCATTCATTGACGCCTTCCCGGCCGCCATCGCCCACTTCGGAGTCGACCGCGCGGAAAGCGGACAGCCCTTGGATATAGCTTTTCGAGCGGGTTGCCATAACAAGCGAGATGGGCGGCACGAAATTGGCGGCCGATCCCCGTCGGCGCAGAACGAGGTGGATGAGCGCCCGACCCGTGCGACCGTTCCCGTCGATGAACGGATGGACGGCCTCGAACTGCGCATGGGCCAAGGCGGCTTGCACCACGGGCGACACAACCCATCGGTTAAACTTTGGCCAAAACATCGGTTACAATGTGGACAAAACATCGGTTATAATGCGGACAAAACATCGAATAGAATTAAAATCCCCTCATGCGTGTGACAAAAGTGCGTGTGACAAAAGGACGGGGATCCTGTCACGCCCTAAGAGACGCGCGATGCCCCACCGCCTTTCAGAATGCAACGGAATACCCGCTTCTACTCTTCCCTACTCTTCCCATCACGACTTGCGTAAAGTGTAATGCTGAGACGGGTCGTTCGAGTGGGAGCCGTGCCAAACGAGCAAGCCCTTGCCCACCAGTGCCTTAAGCACCGATCTGGATATCTTGGCGCTGCGCTGCAGGTGATCGGAAAGCTCCTTTACGGTTATTCGCCCCTTGCCGTAGACGTATTGGATGGCAGCCAATTCGTACTCGTTCAGGGATCCGTACACTTCCTGCCCCATGTCGCCCACCATAGCATCATGCTGCCTCAGCACGCGCGAAGTAATGCTGTTCTCAAGCGTGAGCTGCACCGAAGCATCATTGGGTTCGGAGAAAACAGGGTCGTTCAAGAAGAAGCTTGCCATTTCGTCGTAAATGCGCTGAACGCCCTCGTTGAGCTCACGCACCCATCCGAATTCCACCAACGTGCGCGCAACGCTCCCCGTCGCAACGCACCCCGCGCCGCGCACGCCGACGCTCACACCCAGCTACCCCAATCCCAGCCACACTGTGAACTTCGGCACGTAGCCCATGATGAAGATGACGACGATCAGCGCCGGGATGCCGTACTTCAGCCACACGCGCGACCATGCGGGGAACTTCACGCCCTTGCCCGCGTCGGCCTCGGCCAGGAAGTTGTCCCAGCCCCAGCCCTTCTTCGTCACGCAGAACAGCACGTACAGCAAGCTGCCCAGCGGCAGCAGGTTGTTCGACACGATGAAGTCCTCCAGCGACTGGATATCGCCGATGGCCGGCACCGTGGCACCCGACAGCACGTTAAAGCCCAGCGCGCACGGCAGCGACAGCACCGTCACCAGCAGCGCCGTGCGGATGACGGCGGTGCGGCGGCTGATGCCCCACTTGTCCATCGAGAAGCTGATGAGGTTCTCGAACACCGCGATGATGGTGGACAGCGCCGCGAAGCTCATGAACACGAAGAACAGCGCGCCCCACAGCTGCCCGAGCGGCATCTGGTTGAACACGCTCGGCAGCGTGATGAACACGAGCGACGGGCCCTCGCCGGGGTTGACCGAGAACGCGAAGCACGCCGGAAAGATGATGAGGCCCGCCGTGAGCGCCACCAGCGTGTCAAGCCCGCAGATGCGCAATGCCTCGCCCGTGAGCGAGCGGTCCTTCCCAATGTAGCTGCCGAAGATCTCCATGGCCGAGATACCGAGCGACAGCGTGAAGAACGCCTGGCCCATCGCCGCGTACACGGCCTCGCCGAAGCCAGCCCAGCCGTTCTCGAACATCTTGGAGAAGTCGGGGACGAGGTAGAATTCCAGCCCTTCGCCCGCGCCCGGAAGCGTCACGCTGCGCACCACGAGCGCGGCCATCACCACGAGCAGGCACACCATCATCACCTTCGTGATGCGCTCCACGCCCTTCTGCAGCCCCAGGCTGCACACCAGAAAACCGATCACGATGACCACGAGCATCCACCCGATCAGCTCGCCGGGGTTCGCCAGCATGGTGCTGAACACGCCGGCTACCGCGTCGGAATCCAGCCCGTTGAACGTGCCCGTGCCCATCTTCACCACATACGACAGCATCCAGCCGCCCACCGTGGTGTAGAACATCATGAGGATCATGCAGCCGATGTAGCCCCACCACGAGAACCAATGCCACCGCCGCGAGGGCTGCAAGGTGTCGAACGCCTGCGCGCAGCTTTTCTGGCTGGCGCGGCCCACGGCGAACTCCATCACCATGACCGGCAGACCCAAAATGACGAGGAACACCAGGTACATGAGCACGAACGCCGCGCCGCCGTACTCGCCGGTGATATAGGGGAAGCGCCACACGTTGCCGAGGCCGATGGCGCACCCGGCGCTGATCAGGATAAATCCAAGCCGCGAACCGAATCGCTCGCGCTTGACAGCATCGCCGCCCGCCCTATCGCCTTCGCCCATACCACATCCTTCTCCCGAAATCTTGCACAAAAGCGTCACGATTATAACGTGAGGAGGCGCGGTTGACGGGAAAAGATCGAGAGCGGAACCAACGCACGGCAGAACACGAACGACGTTTTGCGCTCCGTATTCACGCGCCTTTGCCGCCAGCACGCACAGAAAAACCGCCGCGCTCGCCTTCGCCGCTGCACGGCCTTCACAAGCGCGGCAAGAAGAAAGACAAGCAGGGAAAACACCGGCCTGCCGCACGCCAGGAAAACCCTCGCAAGAAATCGCCGACCTAAAGCGGCGAAACCTCGTACACTCGAAAAGATTCGCCCGAAGCTGCCATCCAGGCCGGCTCCTTGATGCAGAGCGACTGATCGCTTTCGCAATCGGTGATGCGCTCGTTATAACGCCGAATCAGATTTGCAACGCCTTCTTTGATGCCCTCGTAATCAAAGAAGCCCATCTCTTCGACGTTGGTTCCCACAAACGTTTCAATGCTCTGCACGCCCACTCTGCCATCCAAGCCCTCCGACTTGAACAGCCCTTGAGCAAAGGCCACGCTATCTGCGGGCACCAGCATCATCGGACGAAATCCATGCAACAAGTTCTCCCGCGCACGGTCGACCAATTTTGCCGAAGGAGCCATCGTAACGTGGAAAACCGTAGTCCCCAGCTGAAAGTCCCCCTGCCGATCAGTTTGCCGATCGGCCGCGTTGGCCTTATCGCGCCCAATCGCCAGAGCGGGAAAACGAAGCTCGAGCTTCGCCCCCACAAGATGCTGCGCAACGGCACCAGTCGCCTGATCGGGCCGATTCCTCGCGGCGGCAAGAATGTCCGCAACGAGATCCGCGACGGGTTTACGCAAGTCGATAAGCACCTCCAGCCGTTTCTTGTTGAAATAGTCCCGCACTACGCAATTCACGAAGTACGTCTCCAACGCCTCGGCCGCCGCCTCTCGGCATTGCGCATCAGGTTCGAATGGAAGCAACGCCTTCGACACCCGCTCGGCAAGATCGGTTGCAAGCACAAGCGTCCTGCGCGAAGTGCGCCCGCCCTCAGCGGTGAAACGACGCGTCTCGCCATGCTTTTCAAGCACCTTTTTGATGGAAGCTCCGCTCAGCCCTTTGACTTGGCTCCCCTTGTCCGACTTGACCGCCCCTGCTGTCAGCGGAAACGTTTCGCGAAGCAGCCCGGACACCGCGATCCCGCTCGTCATAACATTGGTGTTCACGCTGCCCTTTTTGCTTCTTTGAAGCTCGTACCACTCGGCCGCAGCCTTCAGCGCAGCTGCGCAAGCCTCCTCAGAGCGCTTCACGCAAAACCACCTCATCGGACGCCCCGCCAAGCGCCGGAAGCACTGCCGCGCGCATAAGCCACGACACGGCCGGCACCGCAACGGCATCGCCAAACGCATAGTGCACTTGAGACTCGGTGAATTGGGCGATGTTGAACGTGCCCGCTCCCTGCAACCTCGCATATTCAAGGCCCGTCATCCAGCGAATCCGAGCCTTTCCTTTTCCGAGGAACGCCACCGCCTGCTTGGACGAGCCACCCCGAGCCGTGCGCAAACAGCCTGCGATGTCGTCATCGCGCAACTCCCACACAGGCACCCCGTTCCTCGTCCGGCGATACGCCGTCCGGGCAACCACCCTCCTGCTCTTCATCAGGCGGTCGAATCGAGAACGCTGATTCTCGCTGAGAGACTTCGCGAACGCGCAAACCCGCTCGTCGCTCCACCACCGGGGATCGTCGTCAGGCAGCTTTTCAGCAAGCTTCATGAACCCTCCGGATTTCAAATCGGGAAATGCAGGCAGAGGGGTGACGTGGGTCACCAACGATTCGTCGGAGTGTATCCACGCCAGCTTGTCGGGACGAAGCGACGAGTCCACTTCGCCCCCTCCGAGGGGATTCAGCAAGCCAACTACGAACATCCTCGGCCTCGACTGGGGAAGCCACCTACGAGCATTCAGCTCAAGCGCATCGACCGAGTATCCAAGTTCGTTGAACGTCTCAACAACTATGCGAAAATCCATGCCATCGTGTGACGACGCCAAGCCGCATACATTCTCCAAGATAAGAGCCCGAGGCTTTCGATCGCCCATGCCTGCAATGACGTCGGCGAAACCGAAGAACGCATTCGACTCCCGACCTTCGACCAGACCGTTTCGCTTTCCCGCCAGCGAGAGATCGGTGCAGGGGCTGGACGCCCACGCGATATCAGCGGTGGGGACAGCGCCGGGATCGACGTCGAACACGTTTTTGCACACAAGATCCGAGGAACCCCACTGGGCTTCGTACAGCGCGCATTTCGTCTCATCGACGTCGTTCGCCCAAATGGTCTGAACACCGACCTTCTGCATTCCGGCGCGCGCCAAACCGATGCCCGAAAAGAACTCCAAAGCAGTCTTTCGCGAGGGGAAGGGCACTATGTTGCATTGCTTCACGGAAACACCTTTCCTTTCGCGCGATCGACCTTTCACAAGCATTGTAACCGGAATCGCATACCTTGCCCGTACCAAAATCCATCGCGGCTCTCTCAGCGGAGAATCTTCATTCGAGAAGGAAGCGAAAGCGCAAACTTTTGCGAGGGATTATTTTGCAAAGAGAGTTTTACCGTATCCGCAATGAAAGCCTCTCCCCGCACGCACGAACTCCCGTCTTCACAAGCGCTTCAGCAAGGTGCTGCGTCACCGCAGCATGCCACGTCGCCGACATGCCGGCATCCCCCCGCCCCCGCTGCGTCGTCACCGCGCCATCATGCCGCTCAAACGTTGGATTTCGGTTAGGGGCACGTTCCGAAAGCGCCTTCCACCCTTCAACCCCCGATCATCACGCAAGCAGGAGCAAAGAGCCGCGGTCGATCGGCAGCCCTTTCTGAGCGAAATCAAGCCACCCTCTCCCCTCGACAAAGCCAACCGCGGAGCCGAATCTGAGCGCGGCGAGAGCCATCAACGCCGCAGCCGCCCCCTCAGCCCGACGCAGAGCGCCCGCCCGAAGAAAGCACGCGAACAAACAGCCGTCTGCCACAAAAAAACCGACTTCCTCTTTCGTGCAGACCAAGCATTTTCCCGGTATTATGAAAGGATATATCCAAGAAAACCGGGGGAGATCGCAGCAGGGAAAACCAGACAGCCGCGAATCTGCAACTTCAAGTAGAAGAACGACAGGGGAGACGAAGGGGCAAAGGGGCAGGAGGGACCGTGGAAACCGAGCATCTACGCGAGTACATCACGCTCTCGCAGTCGCTGAACTATGCCAAAGCAGCGGAAGCGCTGTTCGTGTCGCAGCCGGCGTTGCGCTCGCATGTCAAAGCGCTCGAAGACGAAGTGGGATCGCCGCTCATAGTGAAGCGCGACGGCCGACTCGAGCTGTCGATGGCCGGTCGGCTGTTCCTCAAGCTCGCACGCGACATCGTTTCGCTTTCCGACGACGCGCTTGCCTCCTGCCGCGCGCTCGCCGAGAACTGCACGACGCTCCTCGTCAGCACGATGGGCTATGCCCCGTTTGAGAAGCTGCTGACTTCCGCGCGCGAACATCTGCATGCACGGCATCCCGAAACAGAGATTGGCTTGCGGTTTTTGAGGGGAGCCCACGCCAACCTCTCCACCATCGTCGAAAAGAAAGCCGACTTCTCGCTTCTCCCCCGCGTGCGCGGCATCGACGATCCCGAACCTCCCTTCGACCCGCACTTCCTGCCCGACGTGAGCTTCCTCCATCTCGGCACCGAACGCTGCCTGTTCTGGATGACGAACGACAACCCCCTGTTCCATCGGGAAATCGTGCACGCGCGCGACTTGGAAGGCCAATCGCTGCTTCTGGGAAACACCGACAACATGCTGGCCGCAGGAGCGGAGTTTCTCCGCTACTTCGCGCAGGCGGGCGCACGCATCGAACTCGACCCCCAACCGTTTGCTTGCTACGACGATTATGTCTACACGCCGCACGACGGATTCGGCATCGTCGTGGAACAGTTCCATCCGACGCTCGCATCGCGCAGCGACTTTCGGATGTTCTCGGTTGCGGAGTTTGAAATCGCAAGCGACATGCTCGTCATCTACGACGAATCGCGCTTCGACCGCTGCGGGCAACTCTTCCTCGACGCGCTGAGGTCGCTCGCACCCTCGAGCGCGGCAAAGGGATGACGAAAGGGATCGCATACGTGGCGCGGAGGGGGCTTCGACCCCCTCCGCTCCGCTCCCGCAGCGCCAACGCTCCGGCTAGCCGCAAACCGGTCGCAGATTGCGAAAAACCCGCGCCCCAACCAGACGACCCGGACAGCCGCCAACGTCAACCCGCCGCGCCAACGCGTCGCCCGCGTCAATCCGTCTTGCCGTCGGCCTCCATGATGGCGCCCGCCGCCATATAGCCGCCGACGAACGATTGGCACACGTCTCCGTACATGCCGCCGAACGGCTTGCCCGCGATGTTGGCCTCGCCGTTCGCGCCTCCAGCCGTATGCCATCCAGCGTACAAGCCGGCAATGACGTCGCCTTCGGGCTTGAGCACTTGCATCTTCGGGTTGATCCGCAAGCCGCACTTCGTCGTGAAGATGTTGCCGCCGATCTTCGCACCGTAATACGGCGGCTCGTCGATGGGGATCAGCCACGACGGATCGTATTTGAACGCGTCCAGATAGTCCTCGCCGGCCTCGCATGCGGCATTCCACTGCTCGACCGCGCTCACAAGCAACCCCTCGCTCAATCCAAGCGCCGCCTCAAGCTCCTCGATGGTGTCGCACTTCTGCACTGCCCCGGCGTCGATCATCTGCTGGAAGCCGGTGCGCCAGTCGCGCTGCCACTCGGGAACGCGATCGATCAGCGGATCGTCGTCGGGTATGGTCTTTCCCACGCGGCAGACGCCCTGCTTGAAGTAGTTCGTCGACACCAGCTCGTCGTACTTGGAGTCGAAGCACACGTACGTGCGCCCCGACGGCTGCATGATCTCCACCGTCGCCTGGTCGGTGAGGCCGAACACGTACGGGCACCCCGACGGCTTATACGGATAGGGTTGGTACGTGGTGCCGAGGTAGGGAACGCGCTCGCCCCGGTTGTTGATGAGCAGCCACGGTTGACGGAGCGCTTGATTGCCGTCCTTGTTCACATGCGCGGTCATGCGCGTTTCGTACGGCTCGTAGTCCTTCCACCACACGCCGCCGTCGTAGCTGCCCGTCGAGTCGTAGCCGGCCATGTCGGCTCCCATGCCCAAGCCCATGCGGATGCACTCGCCCGTGTTGTACGGCGGGCACGGCACGTTCGCCAAGCCGTCGAACAGCGAGGGAAGGTACTTTTCGAGCATCGGGCGATTCATCTCGAAGCCTCCGGCCGTTAGCACCACGCCCTTCTTGGCGCCGAGGAACACCTCGTCGTCGCCCATGGCCACCTTGACGCCCACCACCGTGCCGGCATCGCTCACAAGCGCCTTCGCCTCCGCGCTCAACCGAACGTCGACACCGTGCTCGACAGCGAAATCGGTGAGGTAGTTGAACGTATGGTCGTTGATGTTGATAGAGTTGGCCGCGGTGATCTGCCCGTCCCAATGCAGGCTGCGCATGCCGGTGGGCTTGTCGTCGGCCGGAGCCCAAGGCACGCCCAATGCGTCGGCCATCCAGTCGATGCACTTCGGGCCTTCGACGGCCTGAGCGCGCAAAAGGCCGACGTCCACCGACTGCTGCCACAGATCGCTCAAGTACGCGACGATGGCATCGGGGTCGTACGGGTAGCTCGGATACGCCCACTGCACCTCCTCGGCCAGCTTGTGACCGCCGAAGTTCACGAAGTGGCCCGAGTAGCGCGACGCGCCGCCCGTCGTCGTGCCCTTTTCCAGCAGCGCCACGCGATAGCCTGCCAGAGCCAGACGTATGGAAGCGGCCATCCCACCGCCTCCCGACCCCACCACCACGACGTCGAACTCCTCGTCCCACGTCTCCGGAGGCTCAACCGGCTCGATGGGGGCTGCCTCGGCCTCGTACGCGAGGCGCGCCTCGTCGTCCTTGGCATCGCCCGACGCGGACGCGCCGCCGCCTTCGCCCCCGGAAGGCGCGCAGCCCGCAAGCGCCGCCCCGGCGGCAGCCGCCAAGCCGGCAGACGCCGCGCCTTTCAAGAAGCCGCGCCGCGTAAGTCCCTGGCAACGACGCACTTGCGAGCGTCCTTGGGCGCAAGCGCCCTCTGCGCCGACCATTGCGCTCGCCGCGTCTGGGACATCATCGATGCCTTGGAAGTCTGCGAAGCCGCTCTTCTCTTCATGCCGCCCGCTTCGCTTAACGTGCTTGCTGCGCTCGTCGCGCTCGTCGCGATTGGATGCACCGATTCCCATAGCTCCTCCTTGCCTTTCGGCACCTTTGCTTGCCGGTGCCCTTGCTTGCTGGCGCCTCGCAATCTCATCCCTTGCGAGGATGCTTTCAGCATAGGACCGCTCAGACGCCGATCGCAGAAGGACTGTCCGAGGCAACCGCGCATTCTGAAACGCAACGAGGAAATTCAGCGCAAGGGGAGGAATATGGCAAAGAGGAGGCAAGGGAGAAAGCGGAAAGATCGCGAATAAGAGGAGAAGGCAAAGGGCAGAAGAGCCAAAGGCCGAAGCGCAAGAAACGCGGGAAATCCGGACACTCCCGGGACGCAAGGGATGCCAAAGCGTTTCGACCGCGCCGCGACACCGCGTCGCGCCTCGCCTTTCGCACCCCGCCCTTCGCAGTGTCCACCGGGCATGCCCGCCCGCCGACGCGCATCGGATCCGCCGCTCGCAGAGCAAGCATAGCACGTTTCGAGAGAGCCCGTCGGCCGCCCCTTCGCATGAAAGCCAAGAAGCAACAACCGCATCCGTCGCGAAAAGACGCGAGCCCTTGCATGGCTCCGAAAACTCCCGCCCCGAATGCACACCGCGACGAAGACCGCGCTTCGACGCAAGGCGTCAGACCAGGGCAAGACGCGCCGTCGACACCCGCTCCTCTCGCCCCCAATGTCACTTTATCGCGCCACCGGCATTCAGCGTCCATCGCGCCATACGCTATTGCAGCTGTTTCATGGCGCTCGTCAGCCAGAGGCTGACGAGCAGGTCGGCCGCACCTTTCAGCACGAGCAGCACGCCGAGCACCAAGACGAACGTCACGGTGGTCTCAAACGGATTCACGACGATGACGACGCCGCCAAGCGCGACGACGATGCCGGCTACGAGCGCGATCGTCCACGTGCCGCCCCGGTAGCGGCGCAGCTCGATTGCGCGAGCGGCGTTCACCGCGCCGCCAACGACAAGCAAAAGCCCCAGGACAAGTGAGAAGAACCCAGCAACAACCTGAGGGAACACGAACACGAACAGCGCGAGCGCGAGCAGCAGGACGCCGCCGACCAGCGAGCCCGTCGAGCCGGAGCGCCCACTTCGCCCATCGCGCGCACGAGCGTATCCCACAAGCGAGACGACGCCGGTCACGGCAAGGTAGAGCGCCAGCAAATACACGATGGTGACAACCGTGATGCCCGGCCACACAACAAGCAGCACACCAAGCGCGATAGACAGGACGGCCTGAGCCACCATGCTCGACCGAACCGCATGCAGAAACGATCCCATGAAAACCTCCGTTTTCCGTTTGCCTCCATCATAGAACGTCACCGCGCAGCGCGCACACTTGGCCGCGTAACAGATTGCCCACAATGGGCGGCTGCGGCAAAAGGACGGAATATCGCCACATTCATGCGGCGGCTTTTGACACACGGTCCCATCTCGCTGGCAAGAAATGACCGAATTCGGCAAGCCCACCTCCCCTGCAGCACAATCTGGCAAGACGCACTTCCGCAAAAGGCCAGTTCACTTCGAAGGCGATCCCGCAGTGTCCGGACAACCTTTCCGAATTCGGGCATTTCTTGCCATCGCACGCCTTCTGAAAAGCGACGAAAGAGAGTGACAAAAGGACGGGGATATTGTCACCTTCGCCACACCTCCTCGGGCAGAGTCGCATCGCGATCCTAACACCTTTCGCAACCTACACCCCTCCATGTTCGCACGGCCTCGGTTTCTGGCCACCAAACCGCGTTCTGGCACGGAATCGGCTCGAAATCGGGCTGCGCCCGCTTGGCCGATTTGCGCGACCAGGGGTTTTCCCAGTAGGCACCCCTTCGCATGACGAATTCCGTGCCAGAACGCGGTTCCGTGTCCATTTTCGCGCCGAATTCGCGCACGGGGAGGAAAGGAGGGGGAAGAAGAGCGCACAAAAGGGGTGACAAAGGGACGGGGATGATGTCACATTCCGCAAAGTGGCAGGACGTGGCAAGTCTTTTGGGAATGTGACATCATCCCCGTCCCTTTGCCACCCCCTTTACCGCTCGGACCGCGCTCTGCCGGAAAACGGCCCACTTTTTGGCCGCCAAGCCGCGTTCTGGCACGAAACCCGGTCGTTTTCGACTCAAGCGAGGCCTTGCCCGCAAGAAAACCCCAGGTCGGCTCTATCCGACACCGCTCAAAGCGCCCTCCCGCGTGCCAGAACGCGGTTTGGTGGCCAAAAAACGCGCATTTGCCCGCACGGCGCGTCCCCACCGCCGACTGTACTCGCGGAATGGCAAGCGCAAGCGGCGAGAAATCGCCGAATTCGGAAGAGCCCTCCAACCGCTGTAGAACTTTCTGAGAAACAACCTGGTCTTTTGCAAACAACTCCCTTCAAATCTCGCCATGAAGAGGGGGCGAAACTTCCGAATTCGACGATTTCTTGCCATAACGGCAGGGCCTCTCCGTTAACCAAAATTGACGTTAACTTGCGTTCGCCTAATATCGAACCGAATTTCCCCCGACCGGAAGCTTCGGGAGGTGCCCCCGTCCAACGGGCGGGGTTTTCCGAAGCGCCAGAGAAACCTTGCTCGGCAGGTTGGCCCGACCTATGTCAGCATCTACTATAGACAGCAGGGTTATGCATTTTTCGGAAGGCTAGCTCCCCGGATCCTTCACCATCCCCCTTCGCCGCGCCCTGTCATCGACGCTCCGACAGTAGCGAGACGCGCGCAAAACAGGCAAGGAGAACGTCGTCCCGGAAAGCCCAGAAGACACGCTTAACTTTTGATGACGATTGCGTAAAAGATGGAGCGCTGCCATGGCGTTTGTGGCAAGATGGAGCATTGCATAGTCATATGCGGGGACACACTACAGCGCACTGCACCCCAGAATCAAGGACGGCGCACGCGCGTGCCATAAGGAGACACCATGGGCTTTCTTTCGAGGTTCGAAGGCAAGATGGAAGACACGTTTGAAGGCGCAGCCGACAGGATGTTCGACGCGCCCATCTCGCCTGTCCAGATAGCGAAAAAGGCCGAGAAGCAAATGCGGCGCGAAAAGATGGTGGGCGCGGGCAAGCAATACGCCCCCACACTGTACACGGTGCTCGTCAACCCCGACGACGACCAGCGGCTGTTCGGCTACTACCCCACCCTGGCCGGCGAGACCGAGACGTATCTGGCCGCGAAAGCCGCTGAGCAGGGCTTGGTCATGGACGGGCAACCGCTCGTGCGCTTCATCGTGGACGACAGCCTGAAGCACGGGAAGTTCGAGATCATCGCCGAAGCGGTGGCTGCGCCCATCATCGCGCAGCTGCGCGAAGAGGAGATGCAGCGCTACGGCCTGAGCACCGGCGGCCCGGGCTACGGCCCGTCCTACGCGCAGCCGCAGCCCTATGCCGCGGGCGCTCCTGCCGCGTACGGCTACGACCAGGGCTTCGGCGCGGCTGGAGGCTACGGCTACGATCAGCCCGCCCCCGCCTACGACCCACTCGCCTCGGACGCCCCCATCTACGACGATTACGCCTACGACGAGCAACCGGGCGCGCAGCAGGACTACCTTCCCAACGAGTTCGACGGCCCCCTCGGCTACGACGGCCTCCCGCTCGACGCTGCCCCCGCTGTGAGCGCCGCCGACTTCCCCGGTGCCCCTGCACCCGCGGCAGCCCCCGGCTTCCCCGGCGCTCCCGCCGCAGCAGGAGCAGCGCCCGCGGCCATCGGCGCGGCAGCCGCAGCAGCAGGAGCGGCCGCTCGCGCCGTCGCCCCCAACACCGTGGCGTTCGCCGGCGGCGCGCAGGGCGCGACGCCGGTTCCCGCGCAAAGCGCCGTGCGGGCGCGCCTCGTGGACGCCTCGAGCAACCGCGCCTACGACCTGGCCGCCGCGCGCGTGCTCATCGGACGCGAGTCGAAGAACGACGTGACACTGCACGACATGAACGCCTCGCGCACGCATGCGGAGCTAAGGCGCGACCCCTCGGGCGTGTGGGTGCTCACCGACCTCGGCTCCACGAACGGCACGTTCGTGAACGGCCGCGAGATCACCACGCAGCCACTTTCCGACGGCGACCGCATCACCATCGGCGTGACGAACCTCGTGTTCACGCAAGCCTAAGCGGAAACGGAAGGATCGCTCGTGATCGACGTCGTACTGCTCATCGTCCGCTTGCTGTTCGTTGCGCTTTTGTACCTGTTCCTGTTCGCCCTCATGAAATCGGGCATCGGATTGGTGCGCGGCCAGCGCAAGAAGGAGCGCACGTGGAACCTGTCGGTTGAGCGCGGGCCGAAGGAGCTGCGCGGCGTGTCCATCGTGGTGCGCGGGCCCGTCATCGTGGGCCGCAACCCCGGAGCCGACATTGTCATCGGCGCGGGATACGTGTCGGGCCGCCATGCGCGCTTCAGCCTCATGGGGCAGAACCTGTTCGTTGAAGACCTCGGCTCCACGAACGGCACCGCCGTGAACGGCCAGCTCATCTCCGAGCCGATCGCGCTTCGCAGCAACGACGTCGTCAACGTGGGCGACGTGGCCATCCGCGTGAGGTTCGCCTGATGGCCGCCGAGCGCTCGTACAAGTCCACGCCGCGCACGCGCAAAGGTGCCCTCACCACTTTCGGCAGCCGCACCGACATCGGCTGTTTGCGCGACCACAACGAGGACAGTCTGGTGGTGGCCCCGCCGCTGTTCGTGGTGGCCGACGGCATGGGAGGCCATGCCGCGGGCGAGGTGGCGTCCGAGATAGCGGTGGGCGTGATCGCCGATCTGGCGCCCGAGCATCCCGACGGCGAGGCCCTTGCGCACGCCGTGAAGGAGGCGAACCGCGCCGTCATCCAAGCGGCCCGCGAAGGCCGCGGCCGCGAAGGCATGGGCACCACTGTGACCGCCGCTTTGCTGGAAGGCGAGCGGCTCGTCATCGCCCAGGTGGGCGACTCGCGCGCCTACCTGCTTCATCAAGGAAAGCTCCAGCAGCTCACGCGCGACCACAGCCTTGTGGCCGACATGATCGAGGCGGGCCAGCTCACGACCGAAGAGGCGCGCACGCATCCGCAGCGCTCCGTGATCACGCGCGCCCTCGGCAGCGACCTGCACCTTCAACCCGATATCTACGAGATCAACGTGGAGACGGGCGACCGTCTGCTCATTTGCTCCGACGGGCTGTCGGGCATGGTGGACGACGAGGGAATCGAACACACGCTGCGGCGCGTCCAAGACCCGCAGCGCTGCGCCTCGCAGCTCGTGAACGAGGCCGTCGCGAACGGGGGCCATGACAACGTCACCGTCATCGTGGCCGACGTGACCGGCTTCGCCGAAGTGCGCCGCAAGAAGATGGCGCGCAAGACGAAGGTGTTCGTCGCCTTCGTGCTGCTGCTGTTCGCCGCCATCGTGGCCGGCACGGCCTGGGGCGCGAAAACCTACCTGGACACGACGGCCTTCCTGACCGAGGACAATGGCAAGGTGGCCATCTACCGCGGCATGCCCGGATCGCTGCTCGGGCTCTCGTTCTCGCACTACGAGCGCACCACCGACGTGGCTGTCGACCAGCTGCAACCCGGCGTGGCGAACCGTCTGAAAGCCGGCATCCGCGTGGACAGCGTCGCCGACGCCGAAGCGCTCGTGAAAGAGTACGAGGAGGAGATATCCAACCGCGCGGCGTCTTCCAACGCGGACGCGAAAAACTCGGGCGGCGAGGACGGCGCGAAGGACGCGAGCGGCGCGAAGGACGACGGCAGCACAAGCGGCGCGAAGGACGCGCCCGCCGACGCCGCCGACGCCCCGAACGCCAACACCGCCGACGACGCGGCAGCCGCCGCCGAGCGAGGTGACGCCTCGTGACGCGCCGCAACCTCGAACTCGTGCTGCTGTGCGTGGCCGCACCTCTCGTGGTGCTGCTGTTCGCCATGATCGCCCTCAACCAGGGGCAAGCGCTCGACATGAACACGCTCGGCGTGCCCGCGGGCATCTTCGTGGCGTTCGTCATCGCGCACATCGCCACGCGGCGCTTCGCCCCCGGAGCCGATCCGGCGCTTTTGCCCATCGCGTTCGCGCTGTCGGGCATCGGCATCGCGTTCGTCACCCGGCTCGCGCCCGACCTGGCCGTCAACCAAGTGATGTGGCTGTTCTTGGGCGTTGCCTTCATGGTGCTGGTGCTGGCCTTCGTGCGCAACTTGGACAAGGTGGCCAACTACAAGTACACGCTCATGATCGCAGGCTTCCTGCTGCTGCTCTCACCGCTTGTGCCGGGCCTGGGCCAGGAGATATACGGCAGCCGCATCTGGCTGAGCCTGGGCGGGTTCTCGTTCCAACCAGGCGAGATCGCCAAGATCATCATCGTGCTGTTCCTTGCGGGCTACCTTGCGCAGAACCGCGAGATGCTCTCTGTGTTCACCGTGCGCGTGGGGCCCTTCAGGCTGCCCGACATCCGCACGCTGCTGCCGCTCATCCTCATGTGGGGCGTCGCGCTGCTCATCGTGGTGTTTGAAAAGGACCTCGGCAGCGCGCTCGTTTTGTTCTTCATGTTCCTCGTCATGCTGTACGTGGCCACCGGCAAGAAGTTCTATCTGGCCATCGGATTGGGCCTCATCGCCGTGGGCGGCGTGGGCGCGTTTCTGGCGTTCGACCACGTGCAAGTGCGCGTGAACACCTGGCTCGATCCGTTCGCCGACGCGCAGAACACCGGCTACCAACTCACCCAGGCCATCTACTCCATTGCCGACGGCGACCTGTTCGGCGTGGGGCTGGGCAACGGCCTGGCCGAGCAGATCCCCGTCGTAGAGAGCGACTTCATCTTCGCCGACATCGCCGAAGAGATCGGCCTTCTGGGCGCAGCCGGCGTGCTGCTTTTGTTCCTGTGCTTCGCCATCCGCGGGTTCGTGACGGCGGCGCGCGCGAAAAGCGACGTGAGCTCGTTTGCGGCCGTGGGCCTCACCTCGGTCATCGTGCTGCAAGCGTTCATCATCGTGGGCGGCGTGACCAGGCTCATCCCGCTCACCGGCATCACGCTGCCCTTCATCAGCCAAGGCGGCTCGTCGCTTCTGGCCAGCTTCATCATCGTGGGCCTCCTCTTGCGCTGCGGCGACGAAGGCACGGGCGTCGGCCAGGAGATGACAAGCGCCACCAGCTCGCTTCACGCGAACAGCGTGCTGGGCCGCGTGTCGCTGGGCAAGCGCCTGTCGCACTCCATGCTGTTCTGCTCGGCGCTGTTCGCGCTGCTCGTGGCCAACCTCACCATGATCATGGTGGTGCAAGCCGACTACTACCAGAACATGCCCGGCAACAACCACTCCCTCGCCAAGGAAGCGCGCACCGAGCGCGGCACCATCTCCACCTACGACGGCGTCGTGCTCGCGCAGAGCGTGCCCACCGAAGACGGCACCTTCGAGCGCGTCTACCCCGCGGGCGACCTCGCGAGCCAGGTGGTGGGCTACTCGTCGGCCCGGTTCGGCACGTCCGGCATCGAGCAGGCATACAACGACACGCTCAAGGGCAAGGAGAACTTCGCCTCGTGGACCGACGTGCTGAACTCGTTCGCCGGCATCGGCGGCGCTGGCAACGACGTCGCCCTCACGCTGAACTCGAAGATACAGCAAGCTGCCCAGGATGCGCTCGCAGGCCGCACGGGCGCGTGCGTGGTGATGGATCCCGACACAGGGGCCGTCCTCGCCATGGCCTCGTCGCCCACCTACGACGCGGCCGACTTCGAAACGGTCATCGAACAGGCCAACGCCGACTCCTCCGACACGCGCCTCATCAACCGCGCCATCCATGCGCTGTACTCGCCCGGCTCGACGTTCAAGATCGTGTCGCTGGCCACCGCGCTCGAGGACGGCGTGGCCGACGAGAACACCGTCTACGACGCCCCCGGCAGCATGGAGATCGGCAACGCCGACGTGGTGAATTTCGACGGCAACAGCTACGGGCGGCTCACGTTGGCCCAGGCCACCGAGCTGTCGGCCAACACCGCGTTCGGCCAGCTGGGCGTCGAGATGGGCGCGGACGCGCTGGTTGCGGGCGCCGAGGACTTCGGCTTCAACAAGGACATCGAGTTCGCCTTGACGCTCTACACGTCGCTCATGCCCGACCCCGACGACATGACGGAGTGGGAGACGGCCTGGGCCGCCGCCGGCGAGAACGTCGGCGAAAACAAGACGGCCAGCCATCCCAGCCCCAACGGCCCTCAGGCCACCGTGCTCGAAATGGCGCTCGTGGGATCGGCCATCGCCAACGACGGCACCATCATGCAGCCCTACCTCGTCGACGGCATCTACAACGCCAACGGCGAGCGCAGCTTCACCGCCCAGCCCACCAAGCTCATGCAAGCCGTCAGCGAGACGACCGCCGGCCGCGTGCGCGATGTCCTCGTGGGCGTGGTGAACAACGGCACCGGCACCGACGCCGCCATCGACGGCGTGCAGGTGGCGGGCAAGACCGGCACCGCCGAGAAGGTGGACGGCAACGACAGCTGGTTCGTCGGCATGGCGCCCGCCGACGACCCGCGCGTGGTGGTGGCCCTCATCATCGAGGACGGCGAAGAGGGCGTGGGCGCGCAGAAAGCGCAGAATGTATTGAAAACGGCCTTGGAAGTACAAGGGCTTTTGTAAGTAAGGTATGCTGGAACGTGGCACCTCGAACCCCAAACGCCGCACAAACCAGCAGGTAGCCCGAAGGAGCAAAACGTGACCGGAAGCATGATAGGCAGAGTGTTCAACAACCGCTACCAGATCACCGAGCGCATCGGGATCGGCGGTATGGCGGAGGTGTACCGCGCGCAGGACAACGTGCTGGGCCGCCTCGTCGCCGTCAAGGTGATGCTGCCTCAATACGCGGCCGACCCCGCCTTCACCCAGCGCTTCAAGCAAGAGGCCGCCGCCGCCGCGAACCTGCAAAGCCCCTACATCGTGAACGTGTACGATTGGGGCCAGGACGACGGCACCTACTACATCGTGATGGAGTTCGTGCGCGGAAGCGACCTCAAAACCGCCATCAACGAGCGCGGCGCCATCAACCAGCGCAAGATGGCCGAGATCGGCTCGCAGGTGTGCCAAGCGCTTTCCGTCGCGCACGGGCTGGACATCATCCACCGCGACATCAAGCCGCAGAACATCATGGTGCAGCCCGACGGCAACGTGAAGGTGATGGACTTCGGCATCGCGCGCGCGAAGAACTCCGTGAAGACGCAAACCTCCAGCGTGCTGGGCACGGCGCACTACATCTCCCCCGAGCAGGCACAGGGCAAAGAGCTCACCGCCGCGAGCGACATCTACTCGCTCGGCATCGTGCTGTACGAAGGCGCCACCGGACGTCTGCCGTTCGACGGCCCCGATGCCGTGAGCGTGGCCATGAAGCAGGTGAGCGACCAGCCCGTGCCGCCGCGCGAGATCAACCCCGACATCGATCCGACGCTCGAGGCCATCATCATGAAGGCCATGGCGAAAAACCCTGCCGAGCGCTTCGCCACCGCCAAGGACATGCGCCTTGCGCTCAACGACTACCTGGCCGGCCGGCCCATCAACCTGGGCGGCGGCTTCACGAGCGCCGAGACGCGCGTCATGGGCGGCGTCGTGCCCCCCATCGGCGCAGCCGGCGGCGATGGCACGGCCGTCATGCCCGCCGTGGGCGGCATGAACCCGGCTGGCGGCACGCCGGGACAGCGCTCCTACCGCTCCGACAACACCGGAAAGAAGGGGCCGAACAAGAAGGCCATCGCCATCGTGGTGGCGCTGGTGGCGGCGCTCGCCCTCGTGGCGGTTGCCGCAGGTGCCCTTATGGGCGGCGGCCAGAAGGGCGACCCCGTGCCCGACGTGGTAGGCAAAACCGTCGAAGAGGCCACGCAGCTTATCGAGGACGCGGGCTTCGAGGTGGGCACCGTCGAAGAGGTCTACGACGAGAAGGTGGAAGCCGGCAAAGTCGTCAGCCAAGATCCGAAAAAGGGCGATAAGCGGGAAAAGGGCTCGAAGGTCAACCTCAAAGTGTCGCAAGGCGCTCAGGAGATCGAAGTTCCCGACCTCACGAACATGACCGCCGAAGAGGCGCGCCAAGCGCTCACCGTTGCCGGGCTCAAGTACAAGTCGGGCGAGGCGGGCTACTCGGATTCGGTTGAGAAGGACCGCATTTACAAGCAAGACCCCGTCGCCGGCTCATCGGTGTCCAAGGGCGCTGAGGTGACCTATTACCTGTCGCTCGGCTCTGAAGGTGTGACAGTGCCCAATGTGGTGGGCCTGTCGCTCAACGACGCCATCAAGAAGATCAACGACGTCGGTTTGCTCGTGAACGAAAGCTACACCTACGAGGAAAGCGATGAGCCGAAGAACACCGTGCTCAGCCAGAACCCGGCAAGCGGCAAACTGAAGGAAGGCGACGTCATATCCCTCACGCTCAGCTCCGGCCCGAAAGCAACCACCTACACCGTGGCCGTGAACTCCAACGGCGGCGGTTCGGTGAGCACAAGCGCCAGCTCGGTGGAGGAAGGCGGCTCGGTGACCATCACCATCACGCCGAACAGCGGCTACGAAGTGGCATCGGTGCGCGGGCTTGACGACGTTCCCGCCAACGGCGGCACGTTCACGGTGCAGAACGTCACCAGCAACATGACCATCAGCGTCGAGTTCCGGCAGGTATCGTCATCGACCAATCCGGGCACGGACGACAACGATACGCCGAATCCCGCTTCGTAAGGATTTCGGGAACAGCGGCAGCGGCGGTCGAGCGCTCATCGCCGCCGTTATGCTACAATAGCCACCGCGCCTCCGTAGCTCAGGGGACAGAGCACCGCTCTCCTAAAGCGGGTGTCGGCCGTTCGAATCGGCCCGGGGGCACCACTGGAAATCGCAGGTCATCGGTTGTTTCACAGCCGGTGGCCTGTTTTGGTTTTCTGCCTCAGCGGACGTCATGCGTTGCTGATACTGCCTCCCGCCACGGCGACGTCATTGGCGTGGAGCGAAGCCGCGCATATACTACCGAATGCTAAGCGCCCGAACGGCACGTAGTTACCTCCCTCGTGCGTTTTGCTTTGCATGCGGAAGTTCGTTGGCTAGCAGAGCAGCCCCCTCCCGCCATCCTACCTCGGCCTCTCGGCCTCGCCACACAGGCAATAACGCCCACTGCGCCCGCTCCCAACGGGCGACCCGGCGCACGACCCTGGTGCGCTCCTCGCTCCGCGCCGCACTCTGCGTCGTACCGCACTACGGTGCCCTCGTCGCGCCGCACCACGGTGCCCGACTTCCCCTCGCCCCACGCTATGCCGCGCCGCGCACCGCGGCACCGCGCCGCGCCGCTCGCGCCCTCATTCGTATTCGCGACGTGCGCCTCCCACGAGCATGAGCCGCACGCAGGTGCCGCTCCCCAGCTCGCTTTCAACCTCCATATGCGTTCCCGGGCCGAAATGGCCGCAGATGCGGTCGCGCACGTTCTTCACCGCAATGCCCAAGCCCGTCGACGACTCGGGATGCAAAATGTTCAGCCGCGCCTCCTCGGTCATGCCCACACCGTTGTCGCTCACGCTCACGATCACGTCGTCGCCGTCCACCTCGGCCGTCACGGAGATCAGCAGCTTGCCTTCCGACGGCATGGCATGGCGCACTGCGTTCTCCACCAACGGCTGGATGAGAAACGGCGGGATGAGCATGTCGTTCACGCGAGGATCAACGTCCACGTCCATCTCCACGCGATCGGCGCCGAAACGCGCCACCTCGAACGTGAAGTAGCGTTTCGTCTGCTCCATCTCGCGCGCGAACAAGATGAGGTCCGCAGAATCCTCGAGCGTGCGCCGATAGAACACCGCGAACTCGCGCAACAACGTGCGCGCCATCTCGGGATCGGTGCGGATGAACGAGGCGATGGTGTTGATGGTGTTGAACAGGAAATGGGGGTTGATCTGGCTTTGCAGCATCTTCAGCTCCATGCTGGTGGCCAGCTTCGTCTGCTCTTCGAGCGCAGCGGCCGCCATCTGGGTGGACAGCAGCTGGCCAAAGCCCTCCGCGATGGACTTCTGCGTCTCGCTGATGTGATTGGCGCGACGGTAGTAGAACTTGAGCGTGCCGGCCACGGTGCGCCCCATGAACAACGGCACGATGATGGCGGCCTTGATGCTCGTGGACTCTTTGGGAAAGCCGATGTCCTCGGGCGTGAACAGGATGCGCATCTTGCCATCGGCCAACGTGGCGTGCGTGGCATGCGTGCGAATGTAGCTGCCCGCCGGATTCTGCGCCTCTTCAGAGCCGGCATAGCCAAGGATCCGCTCTTTGTCGGTGATGGCCACGGCAATGGCGGCGGTGGACGGCAGCAGAAGGCCGCATATCTTCTGCGCCGATTCGCTGTTCAGCCCGTCGTTCATGCACGCAAGCGTTTGACTGGCCAGCTTGAGCATGGCATCCGACTGGCGAGCGCGCACGGAATCGGGATCCATGAGCAGTCGGATGACCACCACGATCGACAGCGTGAAAATGGCTCCGGCGCACAAGAGCACGGCCACGTTGCGGTCTTTCGCGACGATGTTCCACATGAGCACCAGCCCCGACAGCACCGCGACGGTGAACATGAACATCTCAAGCGTGAAGAAGCGCGGCAAAGCAGCGCGCGCTTCACTGGGTTCTTGCTGCATGGCACCTCCCATTGGCGAACAGCGCGACGGCATCACGCGCGCAGACGGCACGCGGCCGCGCTCGCGTTGCAGCCGGCTTTTGCTCTCGGCCCTCTTCCTGCGATTGTCTGCGCCCGTGCAACGGGCAAACCCGTCTGCGCATGCGAGCGCATGTCGAATCGCGTCGCTACAGTATACCGAATTCGTTGACCAGCAGCAGGGCTGCGGCCACCAAGAGGAACCCTCCGAAGATGAAGCGGAGCGTGCGCTCGGGCACCACGCGCACGAGCCGCGCGCCGACAACGGCTCCGGGAACCGTGCCCACCACCACGGCGATGCCCGCAGCGTAATTGATGTTGCCGAGCAGCGCCTGTTCGATGACGCCGGGAACGGCGAGGATCATCACGGCGATGAGCGACGTGCCGGACGCCTGGCGCATGGCGATGCCCACAAGCGACAGCATGAGCGGCACCATGATGAAGCCGCCGCCCACGCCCACGTACCCCGAAGCCAATCCCGCGATCAAGCCGATGCCCACGCCGATGAGCAGCTGCTTGCGCGTAAGCTTGGCCTTGCCGTTTTGGCGAGCGACGGAAGAGTTTGACGCCGCAGTCGCCTCCGACGGCGGGCCTTGCAGCTCCCGCCCCTCCGCACATGCCACGGCGCCCTTCGTCGGGCTCTCTCCGCGATCTCCGGCATCGGACACGGCCTTGCCGGCATTGCGAGCGGCCTGCCCAGCGTTGCGAGCAGCTTGCGGCTTCTTCATCTTGATGGCTTTCCCCAGCATCTTCGCCGCCGACCATCCGAAGATCAGAGCCGCCGCCGCCATGACGAGCCACGGGGGCGATATCTGGGCGAGCCACACCCCAACCGGCGAGGTCACCGCTCCACCGAGGCCCGCCGCAACGCCGAGCGCGGGCACGCACGTCTTGTGCCGCACATGCGACACCGCGCCCGAAACGGACGTGGGGATGATGGCGAACAGCGACGTGGCCGTGGACATGACCGGGCTCATGCCGAACACGAGCCGGAAGATGGGCACCATGACGGTGCCGCCGCCCACGCCGAGCAAGCCGGACAGAATGCCGATGCCCACGCCGGCCAGCGCCGGCAAGATGAACAGAGTGAGCGCTTCCATCGACCGCCGCCTTTCCTCGCCGCGCTATTCCGCGATGTTGAGGCGAATTTCGCTCGTCATGCCGGGGTCGATGCCTGCGGCCGCAACGGGCTGCGCAGCCTCGAAGCGATCGGCGCCCATGCTCATCTGGCGCTGCGCCGCCGACTGCATGAGGGCCGTGCGCAAGATCTGGTCGTTCTCCATGCGCGCCATGAGCTCGGGCCATACGAACTGGAACTCGAAGTACTTCGAGCAGTTGCGCTGGGCGTACGTGGTGGCCTCGCCGGTGGCCGCCTTCGCGGCCTTGCGATACGCCCGCTTGTCGGGTCGCGCGAGGCTGCGCAGAAACGCCGTCATGCGGATGCGCTTCGTGATGCCGGGCTCCAAGAACGGCCCCGGATACGGTTCGAGCGACGAGGGCTTCACCTGCAAGAGGTCGATCTGCGTGCGGCTGTATTCCATCTTGCGGTACTCGTAGAGCCAGCGGAAGATGTCCTGCCGGAAGCGCGTGCCCTCGCTTTCCGTCTCGGGCGGCAGATGGCGCAGGCTCCATTGGTTGTCGAACCAGATGTCGGAGCCGTACATACGCAGGTCGAGCATGTAGTCGAGGTCCTCGCCGCGCGCGATCCACGGGTCGAACGACAGGCGCTTGAACGCCTCTTTGTGCAGCGCCAGACAGCCGCCGCACACGTGGTTGCTGCGCGACAGGCGCGGGCTGCGCATGGCTTTCGCGATCATCTTGTTGAAGGCCTTGCCCTGCTGCCAGAAATGGTTGTACCACTTGTCCTGGCTCTTCGACAGGTACGACCCTTCCGAGTTGAAGTAGAAGCCCGTCTTGGCCAAGATGGGAATGCCCTTCTTCGTGAGCTTGCCCAAGCCGTACATGGCCTTCTGCAGAAAGTCGGCGTCGTCGATGACCTCGTCGTCGTCCAGGAACACGACCGAGTCGAACCCGAGCACGTCGGCCAGCACCAAGCCGAGGTTGCGCACCGCGCCGTACCCCGCCAAGCCGATCTCCTTCTGCAGCTTGCCCAAGCCCAGCTGCTCCATGCGCTGCTGGACGAGCGCGAGCTCCGGCGCTCCCACGACGAGCGCGTTCAGCGTGGAGTAGCGGGAGACGACCCCTTGGATCTTCTCGACCGCCTGCATCTCGATGGACGGCTCGCTCACCACGAGCACGAGAATCTGCCCAAGACCCCGCACCTTTTGAAGCGACGCCAGCAGACGGGGCAGCTCGCCAGGCTGCGAGATGGGCGTCGCGTGGTCGTACGTCGTGAGCACGCTGCCGCCCTCTTTGCGGCGACGGGCCGAGACGAATGTGGGAATGACGATAACCGGGTTCATGCACGTCCTTCATTCGGGGGCGCGGTTTCGCAGACGCGCCTATATCTTCCTCTGTGCGGCCTTGTATTCTACCGGTTTCATCTCCCGAGCCGGTGCCCTTCACGTAAACAGCGAAGCCCCCGCTGCCCGGCTGTTATTTAGTGCGCGGTCTGTCCACACCCAGCTCGTTGCCCGAAAGGAGGGCGAAGGGCGTTCAAAGCCGAGAAGGCCACCATGCCGAAAAGCGCGCCTCGGACATCGCCCGTGCTCGTCGACCGCGTCCGTCGTCAGCGCCCGTCGCCCGTACCTTCGCTACAGAAGCGCCAAGGCACACCCGGGCCGGCAAGCATCGCGCATAAGAAAGCCCCCCCCCGTCAAAGCAACTGGCATCGGTGAGATCGATTCGCCTCCGGAGAGCGGAGCGCGCCCCGATGGCGAATCGCCCCAGATGCCCGCACCCCCGTCGTATCATCTTTGCTTTGACGGAGCCTAAGAAAAAGCGTGCCTCGTCCATCGAGCCATCGCCTTGCGCCAAAACAACGTCACTGAAGCCAATGGCCGTGGCCTTTCGCGCCCATCCCGATGTTTCACGTGAAACACTTGTCGCAATGGCTTGATACAATAGAACAAATGTTTCACGTGAAACTTGGTCATCCAATCAGTCAAACGAGCGGCAAGGGGGGCACCGCAACTTCGAGAGCTTCAAGGCGATGCTCTTCCTGCGCCTCGGAAAGCTGTCGCTCGGAATTCCTGGAGAGTGTGGCACCCGCCAGGAACAGCGAAGGGCCCGCATTCGCGGAACCGCCCATAAGCGAAGGTTCGTTTCGCATCCTCGCATCGCGCAAGGGTGCGCAATCGCGATGCGCGGGATCGCGCCCTCGCGACGCGCGTTGTCAGCTCCGCTTCCCTCACATCCATCGCGCGCCTTGCCGCCTCGCGCGAGTCTTCCCGCCGCCTTTCGATGCCCCGCCCACCTCACTCAAGTCTATCGACCCCCCACAAGCGACAGGAATCAGCGTCGCAAGCGGCTTCTCCCGCAACCGGTTTCTCCACCTGAACGGCAAAAATCGAACGTTGGGCGCAGGGAGAAACGGCAGAAGGGAGACGCAGCTGGCAACCTTCCCAGATCATCGCTCGCGGGAGGGATGGGTCGAAAGAAATGGGGGGCCACAAAAAGGGGAAGCGGAACTGCTTCAAAGAAGCAAGTCCGCTTCCCGCGTTGTCACTCGACGCGCGCAGCAACCTTCTTCGCCACGCCGAAGCGCTTGAGGGCCTCAAGCAGCGGCAACCCCAGCACGTACATGACAAGCGCCTCGCCCACGCCGGTGGCCACGACGCCGAACAGGTACATGGGCAGGTACAGCCCATCAAGCGCGATCGTGGTGAACGGAATGGTGTAGTAGCCCAAACCCTGCAGTAGAATCGGCAGGTACGCAGGCACAATGAGGGCGTTCGCGATCACGGGGCCGAGCAGCGCCAGCTTCGGGCGCTCGCGCATCCTCCAGCACCACCATGCCCCGGCAAACGTCGCCAAGCTGCCGAACACCACGTCGAGCAGGCCGAGCGCGCCCGTGCCGTTGATGGCGAGCGCCATAAGGTTGGCGATGGCGCACCCCGCGGTAAGCCCCGGCACCGCCGCCGGCGTGAGTGCCGCCAACACGCACACCGCCTCCGAGATGCGGAACTGCACCGGCCCCCACGCAAGCCCTTGCAACAGCAGCAACGCTACGAGGGTGGCCGCCGCGTACACCGCCGCGATCATGCCGGCTTGGGCGAGATAGGTCGTCTTCTTGTGAGCCATGATTCTTCTCCTTGTCTCCGCGCGGCACGGCGACACGGAGCAAGCGAACGCACCGCCCGACAGGGCGAGGAGCGAACGACGTTCCGCACGGCGCTGCCGCGGGCTATGGGCAACTGGTATTCCGCGAGTGCAGGGCCCAACGATGCAAACGCGCAGCTTCCGCAGGATCGGCACGCACCCCAACCCCTCGAAAGCCATAGCGAAGTATAGCAGAAACGACCTCGCTGCCGCCGAACGCGCCCATGCCGACCTCGTCGTCACCAACGACAAGCAGTTGATCGGGCACGCCCCGTCGCAGCGATCACGCCGCAGGGGTTTCTTGCCCTTCTGGATGCGTTTTCTCGCGAAGAGAGGTGACGCCCGCGCGATCCGCAACCGCGCGGGCGCTGCGAGCGACAGCATAGCCGAGGAAGACGACCGAATACACGGCGACGCTCGTCTGCGCAGCGACGCCCCCGCGAAGAGCCGAGGGCAGCAGCATGAGCATGACATGCACGTACACGAGCCCGAAGAACGGGTATGCCCACAGCTGGACGCGCTTCCATGTCGTCCTGCTCATGCGCCGCTTCACCGCGTTGAACGAAGTCACGCCGAGCACCAGCAACAGAACGAAGAGCGCAAGCGCAACGACGAGCGCCGCCGCCACGTTCGCCTGCGCGAAACCCGACGACAGACGGGTCGCGTACGAGGCCAGGTACACCGCCATGTGCGCAAGCGACAGCAGCCACGCCACAATGGAGAGCTCGGCGCGAATGGGACGGAGCTGCTGGGCAACGCGCCCATCGCGCTTGAACACGCCGATGTACATCACGATGGCGAACAGCGCGGTTGCCAGGGTGCACTTGTGCAGCAGCAAAAACAGCGCATCGTCGAGCGCACCGGGCAGCCGCACGAACGACCCGACCACGAACAACACGTCAAGCGTGATCGCCAGCGCATAGAACACGCCCGGATGCGCCTTGATGATCCCTTTGCACAGCACGGCGAACACCGCGGCGCCGACGAGCACGAACAGAAACGTCATACGATCGCCTCCAACGCGGCAGCGCCGAGCACGGCGAGGGCCGCGTAGGGCTCGCCGTCCGCAAGCTCCTGCGTGCGACGCATGAACTGCGGCAACCATGCGAGCACGTGGTCGCGCGCGAACGTGCGGGCACGCTCGCCCCAGGCGACCGCCTCATCGTCCGCCATGCGCGAAAGCGCATCAGCCTGCTTCGCGAACAGGTACGATAGAAACTCGAACTCCTCGAACACGCTATCGCACGGCTCCTTGCGCCCGTTCTTCGCCACCACGCCGGCCTCGCGCATCTGGCGTTCGACGTCGAGCGTCACCGGAGAGCGGAACAAGGTCGGGATACCCGGCAGCTCGCGCTCCACGTGGAGGAACGCGCTTTCGTACGGGAAGACGGGCGTGCGACCACCCGGTGCAAGGTAGAGGCGGGAGTACGTTTTCCGCATGCGAGCGCACAGCTCGGCGGCATCGCCGCCCGCCCATGCGCGCAGACCATCGGCCACCTCTTGCGCCACAGCCTCGTCCGCGCCCGCATCGCGCAAACACGCCTCGGCATCGGCCGCGAGTGCGCCGTCGCACAATCCCGCAGCCAACCGCTCGTCCGGAAAGGAGAACGCGCTTGCCAGCAGCTCGCATACGTCGGCCCTGCCGACCGCCTTCTTCACACCATCTTGCCGCTCCATCGCTCCCCCCTTGTATTCGAGGGCGGCACCCGCACGGACGCCGCCCTCTTGATCGGTTACTGCAGATAGTACACGTTCGGCTTCGTGCCGGCCTCCTCTTGCAAAAACACCGTCTCGCGTCCCTCGATGGCCTTCGACACGTCCGACTCGGGATCATCGAGGTCGCCCCAGTAACGCGCGCGGCCCGGACACAGCTGCATGCACGCCGGCACCTCTCCGCGATCGATGAGGTTCTTGCAGAACGTACACTTCTCCACCGTGCCGCCCTTGTGCGGCGGGGCGTCGTACTCGCCCACCATCACCTCAAGGTAGTACTCCGGGTTCTTGATGAGCGTGCGCACGCCTTCGTACGGACACGCCTTGATGCACGACTCGCATCCGATGCACAACTCGCTGTCCACCGTCACGATGCCGCTTTCCTCGTCCTTGGCGGTCGCGCCGGTGGGGCACACCCCCACGCATGCCGGCTCTGCACAATGTTGGCACTGCACGGGAAGGAAGCTCATGGTGCAGTTGGGATACTCGCCCGCCGCGGTGTCCATGCTGTCACCGCCCACCGTGTTGATGCGGTTGTAGTGCACGTCTTTCGGCAGGTTGTTCGCCATTTTGCATGCTATCGCGCACGTGTGGCAGCCGATGCAGCGCGCCAGGTCGATGGCCATTCCATACCGTGTCATATCTCCCCCTTACCGCTTCTCGATGGCGACCGTGCAATCGAAGTACGCCTGATTCGAGCAGAACGGATTGCCTTCTTTGGTGAACAGCTCGGTGAAGCTGCCTTCGATGAACTCGTGAGCCTCCCAACCCTTCGGACATGTCGCCATGCCCTGCGGCAGACCCGGGTTGATCTGGGCCGTCAGCACGACGGAGCCCAGCTCGTTGTACGCCCGCACCTGATCGCCCGTCTGGATGCCGTACGTAGCGGCGTCGGTGGGGCTCAGCTTGATGAACGGCTCCGTGTCGATCTCTTTGAGCATGTCGGCTTCGAACCACTGGGTGTGCGTGCGGAAACGGCTGTGCTCGGAAAGCAGCTGGATGGGGTAGGTCTTGCGGCGCTCCTCGTCGCCCACCTGCAACGCCGGCTCCCAGTACGCCAGATGCTCCTTCGCGAGATCCCACCCTTCGGTGTAGGGGTTGCTGCCCACCGGATTCTCCACGTACAGCTCGGCGAGCTTGCTGGTGGTGGCGAACACACCGCCCTCGCCGTACACGTACGCCTCGCCTTCTTCGCCCGCTTGGCGCACGGCCTTCTTCTCCTTCAGCGTCGCCAAGTCGGCGCCCATGGCCTGGGCCTGCGGCGTCCGGAACATCTGCTCGAGGTACTCTTCCGTCGTGATCTTGAAGATGTCGCCGCACCCCACGCGCTCTGCCAGCTCGTTGAAGATGTCGATGTCGGCACGGCTTTCAAACGCGGGCTCGACGGCCTTCTCTTGGTACAGGCAGAAGGGATGCGTGGCGTACGAAACGAACACGTCCTCCTTCTCGAACCAATGGGCCACGGGCAGCACGATGTCGCAGTAGCGCATGGTGTCGGTCATGACCATGTCCGCGCCCACGAGGAATTCGCAGCGGTTCATCCAGCTGAGCGTGTCGTTGCGGTCGGCCATGTTGGTGACGGCGTTCGTGTGGCTGAACATGGCCATCTTGAGGTTGAACGGCTCGCCCGCGTACTCGCCCTCGTCGAAGGCCTTCGTGAGGAACGGGGCGTTGTACTTCGCCGCCTGACCCGGAGCGCCTTCCGGCGACGCGAGCACCGCGTTTCCCAAGCCGGAACCCAAGCATTCCTGGAATCCGCAGAACGCACCGGGTTTGCCCACGTTGCCCGTGAGGATGGCCAACGTGCCCAGGCAGCCTTGGCTCCAATGGCCGTTCCAGTAATGGTCGATGCCGAAGAACGTGTAGATGCTCGAAGGGGTGTTGCATGCGTACTGCTCGGCCACATCCCTGATGAGGTCTTCGGACACCCCGGTGATCTCCGCAGCACGGCTCACCGGGTACTCGGCGATGCGTTCGAGCAGAAGCGAGTACGCCGTGGTCGCTTTGATGCCGTTGACCTCGAACGTCCCCTCCAACTGGGGGTCGGCCACCGTCCCCACGACGCCCGTCGCGCCGTCCGCGCCCATGACAAGCGCCGTCGCGGCGTTTTTCGCATCCTCTGCGGACACCTCCGTGCCGTCGAGGTCGGCTTGGCGCAGGAACTTGCCGTCGGACTCTTTGACCAGGCACGGCGCCACGCTGTGCTCGCGCAAAAAGTCCAGGTCCTGCCATCCTTGTTCGACGATGTAGTTCATCATGCCGAGCGCGAGCGCGCCGTCCGTGCCCGACCTCACCGGAATCCACTGGTCGGAGCGCGCCGCCGTCTGGCTGAGCATCGGGTCGATGGCGATGAGCTTCGTGCCGTTGTCGCGCGCCTCCATGAGGAAGTGCATGTTCTGGATTTGGCTGATGGCGGGGTTCGCGCCCCAAATCAGAATGGTGCGGGCGTTCAACATGTCGGCCGGCTCGTTGCCCGAGGAGTAGTAGCCCATGCCCAGCAGGCGGCTTGTGGCAAAATTCGCCGCCGCGTCCACGGTCTGGTTGAGGTACGCGATGCCCGAAGCGGCCAGGAAGCGGCTCGTCACGCCGCCGGTGGACATGCCGTTCACCAATCCGTAATTGCCCGACCCGGTGAACAGGCCCACCGAAGCGGGGCCGAACTCCTCCACGTAGCCGTTCCACTTCTCGGCGATCTCGCCCATGGCCTCGTCCCAGCTGATGCGCTCCCACTGGTCGTCGCCGCGCTCGCCCGTCCGGCGCAAGGGATATTGCAGACGTTCTGCGCTGTAGATGCGATGCGGGTGGCTTAGCCCTTTCATGCAGATGCGGTTGTACTGCGGATCGGGCATCTCGCGCGCCGACGTGCGCACCACCTGCCCGTCGCGCACATGGATGTTCAGAAAGCACCCGCCCGCGCAGTTGCCGCGGCACACGCCGGAGAATATCTGAGTCTCGGGCGCTTCCTGCTGCTTCTCGTCCGTCTCTTCGAGGTCGCGCGTCTTGGGGCTGCAGCCAACCAGCGCCCCTGCCGCCGTCAACACCGCAGCGCCCCTGATGAAGCTCCTGCGGGTGAAACCATGCCTCGCTTGTTCAGCCATGCTTTCTCCTCTCGTCCGGATGGCCGAAAACGACCGAATCGCGCCCGACGCTGCAAAAGACGGCGGGAAGGGAATGCGGACTTCGCGACGCCGAGCGGGAAAAGCCTCGTCCCCCCAGGCTTTTCGCTGATCTTCACTCTACGGATTCGTTGGAGTTATTGCGATAAATCGGATATAAGTTTCGCGTTAAATAATCGTTAACCGGACATTACCGGAGCCGGTCATTTGCTTGTTTTCACGAATCGCACGCGTCGATTTCGCCGAGCCATCGGTTCACCTCGTCAACCGCCTCCCCTAACGACATGCCCAGTCGAACCGACGCGGCAGCGCTGCCGAAATCCTCGGCCCAATGCGGATACGCCCGCAACCTTGCCGGCCACATACGAACCGGGCATCCCAGCACGCGCGCTTCGTTTGCGCGCGATGCGAAGATATCCCGGATCGCCTCCCTGACCTCTTCCAAAGAAGGAGAGCCCGTGTTTTCGACAAGTCGCCTGAGAAGGACAAGGTCGACCACATCGCGAGGGCGCTCGTTGCGAAATAACGGAGGGTTATGCGGATTGGTGGCAGCATGCACCTTTTGCGCGATCTGATAGCTCATAGCCATACCTACCAGATATTCCGGCGTTGGCAAGCCGAATCCGGCAAGCTCAGGAGGAGTGACGTGTTCTTGCGATGAGCCTGCCTTTCCCTCGTCGGGGGCTATCTCCACCTTGACTCGTCGCCACATATCACCTCGAAGCGAAAGTAGCAGCTCGAACTTTCGCGGCTTTACTATGCGAGTGGGAACATGGATGAGCTCCGCACTTGTCCGAGCAAAGTTGATCGGCCCCCACGGCTCCGCCAAAACGTCATCGAGCGCATCGAGAAAGTCGTCCATATCTCCGGTGATTATGCCGTCCAAGTCTTTCGTAGCCCGCGAATCGAGACCGAGCTTATGCTGCAGAAGGGTGCCGCCTTTGAGGGCAAACCTGCTTGCGCCCGTTTCGCCCACCGTCTGCTGCAGCTTCGCCGTGGCAACCGTTGACGCGATAAGCCATCCAAGCCGCCCACCTTGGTCTATGCCCATGTCGTTTTCGGCGTGTGCTATCCACGAGTCGAGAACCCGCACGGTTCGCGGCTCCTTGTTCTTCGGCTTGAGAACGCTCAGCTTCCGAACCAGATCAAAACCGCCCTCGTTTTCCTCCTCACGCGTATCGGCCATCGAGCTCCCCCTCCAAAATCTGCGCTTCCTCGCGGGTGAGCAGTCGCTTTTGCTCACCGTCCTCTATCGCCTGACGCACCAAATACGTTGGCACGTCGGAGACGATGCACTGCTCGATGGCGCATGGCAGCGTGACGATGGGAACGCCGTGCCACCAGGCCCTCTGATCGGGGTCGACGTTCTGACGATGGAGCACGTACCCTTCGCCGCCGGATTTTGAGATGCGGCGATCCTTCCCCACCGTGACGTGGATCTTCGTCGGATTGATGTCGCACACCTCATATGCGTCAAGCGCCGTATCGTGACTCAGCGCCGCTTCTGGCGCACCCGTCCACAGGACTGCACGCATAAAGGCGCCGTACTGGGTTTCGGGGACTTGCGGCACGCGGTACAATCCATGCGCGACGCGCTCCAAACGGTTGCGCCTTGCCAAAGCCGCTAGCGAGTGCCTTGTAACCCCCGCTTCTTCGGCTTGCGCCGTCGTGACGAACCCATATTGATCGAGGGCAACGTCCCGCAGCTTTTCTATGTCGGTCATAAGGGTTATCATGCAAATATGTTAACATGACATTTACTTATTTGCAAAATTCAAAACCTTAACACCGTGTGAATATTTTGACAATTCCAGCAGACAATTCCAGCTGCCCGTCACTCCTTCACCCGATCGGCCATCTTGTAGCCAACGCGCTGGACGGTGAGGAGGTACTTGGGCTCGCTGGGATTCTCCTCGATCTTCTCGCGAATCTTGCGCACGAACACGGTGATGTTGTTCGTGGGCTTGCACCCGTCGTTGGATTCGCCCCAGATGTACTCTTGGATCTGCCCGCGCGTGAACACCTTGCCGGGATGCGCGGCCAGAAACGACACGATCTCGAATTCCTTGGTGGTAAGCGGCACAACACAGCCCTTCACGCGCACCTCGTACTCGCCGAACCGCACCTCCAAGTCGCCGATGCGCGCCACGCCCTCGCGATTGTGCGATCGCGCGAAGTCGATCGTGTCCTTATGTCGCCGGATGTTGGCCTCGATGCGCAGCAGCAGTTCGGTGGCATCGAACGGCTTGGTGACGTAATCGTCCCCGCCCGAGCGAAACCCGATGCTCTTGTCAACGATGTCGCATTTCGCCGAAAGGAAGATGATGGGGATGCGCCGCCCCTCCTCGCGGATGCGAGCGCATAGGTCGAAACCGTTCGTTCCGGGCAACATCACATCGAGCAAAAGCAGGTCGGGTTTCTCGCGTGCGAGCACCTTCATGCCCTCCTCAGCGTTCTTCGCGCCCACGTAAACGTAGCCGTTCGCCACCAGCAACCGCTCGATGGCTTGCTGCAGATTGTCCTCGTCGTCGATGAGCATCACCTTATACATCGTCTTCTCCTACGATCGCCTCTTCGGGCACCGTGATGGTGAACGTGCTGCCCTGTCCCAGCTCGCTGTCCACCGACACCGCGAACCCTTGCACGTCGGCGTACTCGCGCACGAGCGCCAACCCCAGCCCGCTTCCGTTGTACTTGCGCGTGGACGTGCTGTCCACCTGCACGAACCTCTCGAAGATGCGCTCCTGATCCTCCTGCGCGATGCCGATGCCGGTGTCGGCCATGGAAAGCGTCACCGTGCGCGAATCCGCGTCGTAGGCTGCGCGCAGCTCGACCGAGCCGCCGTCGGGCGTGAACTTGATGGCGTTGCTGGCAAGATTCTCCAACATGCGCGCGGTTTTCTCGAAATCGCCGAACACGAGCGGCACGTCGGAAGCCACGCTCGTGCGGAACGCCACCGCGTACTTCTGCGCCAGAGGCGCCATGGTGCTTCTGACCGACGCCACCACATCGCCCAAGTCCATCGGCTCGCGCGAAGCATGCACGGTGCCCGCGTCCGAACGCGCGATGTCCAGCATGTCGTTGATCATGGTGAGCAGGATCTGGCTGTTCTTCTCGATCTCCTCCCATGAACGGCGGTCGGCCTCGCGGTCCGGCCCGCACGCTTCGCGCGATATCTGCGCGAGCGTGATGATAGACGTGAGCGGCGTGCGCAGCTCGTGGTTCACCATGGAAAGAAGGTCGGATTTGAACTGGGTTTCCTGAGCCAGCTCGGCGTTCAGCCGTGCCAGCTTGTCGCGTTGGCGCTCCAACAGGTCGTTGGCTTCCTGCAGGTCGCTCGTGCGCATCTGCACCTGCGATTCCAGATGGCCGTACATGCCGCGCAGCTCACCCGCCATGTCGTTGAACCCGCCGAAGAGGTCGTCCACCTCCTTGGCGGCGCAACCTTCGGCGAGCGACGCGCCCAACCGCCCCGCACGCACCTCGCCGAACGCGCCGCGGAGGACGCGCAACGGACGCAGCACGAACAGCGTCGTGGCAACATAGACAATGGAGCCGATGACCACCGTGAGCAGAAGGAAGAACGCGATATCGCGCACCACGTTGTCGCGCAGCGCTTGCTGCTGCTGGTCGATGGGGATGACGATGCTGATGGCGCCGCCCACGCCGCCCTGCTCCCAGCCTTCCTTCTCGAAACCGGTGATATCCACCTCGCCTTTCGGCGAGCCGTGGCATTCCAGGCAGCTCTCGTCCACTTCGAGCGCTTGAACGTAGCGAAAGCGATCCTCCCCCTCGAAGGCGGCGATGCCGAACCGCTCGGTGACGGACGAATCGGCGTAGAACGCATCGAGCGCTTGCGCTTCGAACTCGTCGGGAACGTCCTGCTCGCTGCGCGGATTGAAGTTCGTGTAGCGGATGACGTAGTCGCTGCCCGCCGAGAACAGGCGGCCCACGCTCTTGCCCACCACCGCGCAATGCAGGCCCTTGAACTCGTAGATGCCGTCGGACGTGGTGTTGATGACGGTTTGCGAATTGTCCATGAACTGCCAGACGGCGTCCATCTCGCGCGCGAACGTGCGCGCCTCCTCGAGCAGGGCCGCCTCGGTTTGCTCCTGTTGCGTGTGGAAGTCGAACAGCGCGAACGCAAGGCACGACACGGCGAAGGCCACCGTCAAAACAGCCAGGTAGATGGTCTTCAGACTGAACGAGCGCTTCCCCATACGCGTCCCCACTTCGCCTCGTGCACCGCCGTGCGCGGCGTGCCGTCAACCGTAACACAAGCGGTTGCAGCGCGCAAAGCAAACTCCCCTGGGGAAGATGACGAAGTTTTAGCGGTCTTTAGCGGAACACCAGGTAAAACGGAGCTGCGCGATCAAAGTTCTAACACATAAAACTTTCGGACGGACACCGGAAGTCTCATGTGAAACATCCGGTGGGAAGGACGCGAGGCGCGCGGGAACCCGCTGCGGCGGTGCTTGCTATCGATCCCCGTACAGCTGATGGTCGCCTTCGATGGCTTCCTGCAAGCATTGCTTCGTCCAGGCGACGGCTCCCTCGACGTCGCCCGCCTCGATGTACTCGAAGCGCTTCGCGCAGCGGTCTTTGAGCGACTGCACGCCGTACCGACGGCCGTATTCGGCCCACAGCGCGACGATGGGCTTTTTGAACGAATGGCCCAGCAGAGGCAGAATGGCGTTTCCGCTCAGGCAGTCAAGCTCGTGGCCGAACGCGAAACGGCCTTCAGCGGCCTCGGACGGGGTCGTGGCGGCCATCAGCTCATCGAGCCGTTGCTGCAACACAGCGAGCCCTTCCTCGGTCATAGCTGGAATGGCACCGCGCAGGCAAAGCACCTCGAGCGCCATGCGCAATTCCAACAACGACTTGATTTCCCGTCGCGGCAGCAACCCTCCGTTGTAGTCCATGATGGACACGAGCGTGGCGAGCGATCCGCTGCGGCGGTAGTCAGCGACGAACACCCCCTTGCGCGGACGGATTTCCAGAAAGCCCTTCGACGCCATGTCGGCTACGCCCGCGTTGATGACCGTGCGGCTGACCCCCATCTGCTCGGCCAGATCGCGCTCGGGAGGAATCTGGTCGCCCACGGCCAGCTCGCCCGACAGGATCATGCGCTCAAGCTGCTGCACAAAAAGATCCTTCAGGCTGGGCGATGCGATGCGCTCAAATTTCATAGCAGGACTTCCTTTGATCAATCCAACTGAGTTCTGGTATTTGGTAATACCAGAATCATTCAGACATTGCAATACGAATTGATCAAATTCAACAGGAACTTCTCATAGATTGCTTCACATTTTCTTCGCATGGTGATATATTGCCCTTGTGGTCATACCACAGAAACAGATACGAAGAAAGGAGCGGGACATGTTATTCCAAGTGTACGGGGAGAACGCATTGTTCCAGTGGGGCGGCCTCATCGCCGTGCTGCTGGTTCTCATGCTGCTCAACTGGTACTCCATCAAGAGCAAACGGGGCGCCATCATCATGCTTATCGCCGTGCCCGCCGTCGTCACCGCATACTGCATCGCCGTCGCCGTCGGCGCAGCCAGCGGAGCCGAATGGGCGCTGCAAAGCCCGACGAACCTGTATATGAACGGATGGTTCCATTACGCAAAGCTGTACGCAGCTCTGCTTTCCTGCATCAGCTTCCTGCTCATCCGCTTCCAATGGGGCATCGGCAAGAAGAAGTGGTTCGTCTACACCGTTCCGGGCATCTTGATCCTCAATATCCTCATCGCCGTGATCAGCGACGTTGAGCACGCCGTCGGCGCGTGGTACACGTGGGAGCTCTCCAGCGAAGGCGTGTGGCTCTACGGCGGCTGGCACAACGTTATGAACGCGATTGCCGGCATCCTGTGCATCGTGGGGCTCACCGCCGTCATGCACATCTACGTGAGCAAACCGCTCGGCAAAGACGGCGGGCGCGACGTCATCTGGGCCGACATGACCTGGGTCTGGATCATTCCCTACGACTTGTGGAACTTCGCCTATACCTACAACAACCTGCCCACACATTCCTGGTATTGCGGCGTCGCGCTGCTGCTGGCTCCGACCATCCTCGCGTTCGTGTGGAACCGCGGATCGTGGCTCATCAACCGCGGGCACACGCTCACATTCTGGTGCATGTTCGCGCAGGTCTTCCCCCTGTTCATGGAGCAGGCGCCGTTCAGCGTGCTGCCCACCATGTACGCCGACGGCGTCATGACGAACGGCGCGGTCAACGTGGTGCCCATGACCGTGGTGTCGGCGCTTGCCCTGGTGTCCAATCTGGCATTGGTGGCGGCAGCCGTTTACCGGTCCCGCACGCTCAAGAAGAATTGGTGGAAGCACGAGATGTTCACCAGCACGAAGGACTATCGCGAAGCGCTCGAACGCGCCGAGTTCCATGTAGGCTTCGAGAACGGTCAGCCCGTGACCGATGCCGAGCGGAAAGCTGCGAAGGCATAGCCCCTGCAGCTGTATCGCGCACACGAAAGATGCCGCCTTTCGGGGCGGCATCTTTGTTGAACGGAGCACTTTGCGGAACAAAGCGACGCGCCATCAGAAGGACGCTTCAGCCCAAAACCAAAAGCCCCTCGTCAAGCAAGAAATCGATAAGTCCCAGATGGATGATGCCGTTTCGGTTCCGCGTCACCGGATCGAGCGTGACGACGTACTTCGGATAGTTGTCCCTCACCGCTTCGAGCGAGCCGAACTCCCGCTCTCTTGTCTTTTCGCTCGCAAGCATGTAGGCAACCTGCACATACGCCTTTCCCTCCGGCCCCGAGATCATGAAGTCGATTTCCATGGCGTCGATCTTGCCCACGAACACCTTGAACCCGCGCGCCACGAGCTCGTTGAAAACCAGGGTTTCCAACGCATGGCCTATATCCTCCGCAACGGGGCTTTTTCTTTGCTGGAACAACCCGAGGTCGCACACGTAAAGCTTCTCTTCGAACGCAAGCACCTTCTTTCCCCGGACATCGTATCTCGTAGCTTTGCCCACTATGCAGGCGCTCTCTATCGCACGCAGGTAATCGTAGACGGTCGGAGCTGAAACCTTTCGATTCTGATCGCTCAAAGAAGCGGCAATGGTCCTGCCCGACAAAGTCGACCCTGATTGGCTAACCACGAAATTGAGCACTGTCTCCAAGGTGTGCGGAGATACTATCTTGTTGCGCAAAATGACATCTTTGAGCACGATGGAATCGTACAGGTTGTCAAGCACAACCGCCTTGCTCGCCTCGTCCCGCTCGGCACACACCAGTGGAAAGCCGCCCCAACGAAGGTACTCGTCGAACAACGATGCGCGAGCGGCACCTTGGACACCTCGAAAGTCGCAGAACTCGCCGAACGTGAACGGCATGATCCTGAACGAAAGCGTGCGCCCTCCCAATTCGGAGGCAAGATCTCCGGATAACAGCTTGGAATTCGACCCGGTCAAAAACATGCTTACGTCGTGCGTTGCACGAAACGAATTCACCACGCGCTCGAACCCATCAACGAATTGCACCTCGTCAAAGAGCAGATAGGTCTTACCCGTCGCATCCTCGATGCGGTCTTCCACATGCCGATAGAACGCGTCTGGATTTCGCAAGGAGTTGTACGCATAGTTTTCAAAGTTTATATCGATGATTTTGTCGGAGGAGATGCCAGAAGCGATAAGTTCTTCTGATATTTGGCGCAGCAGCGTAGATTTTCCGCAACGGCGAACGCCCGTCAGAATCTTGACAAACTCCGAATGGTAAAAGGGTCTGATGCGCTTCAGGTACAGCTCTCGTAAAACCATGCGGCACCCCCACTCTCGTTATACGAGTTGTCATTTTTTAACACTTTGGCAAGTATAGCATAATCCGTTAAAAATTTTTTACACTTTGCATAGTTGACGTATGCTCATGCCAGAGTCGCGATGCCGGGCACGCACGCCGCCCTACCGTTTCTTGCGGGGCTTGCCTTTGCGGGCAGGGGCCTTCGCACGGTCGGACACTTTCTCGCCGCGCATGCGGCGCGCTTCCTCGCGGCGGTCGCGCAGCTCGTCCGTCTCGCGCTTGAGCGCCTGGTAGGACGCGAACCGCTCGGCGCTCAGCTCGCCAGCGTCCACAGCGGCGCGCACGGCGCATCCGGGTTCGTCCGCATGCCGGCAATCGCGGAATCGGCAGCGCGCGGCCAACTCCTCCACATCGGCGAAAGCCGCTCCGATGCCGGCATCGGCCTCCCACAGCCCCAAACCGCGCACACCGGGCATGTCCACGATAAAGCCGCCGCCGGGCACGGCCACCATCTCGCGGCTCACCGTGGTGTGGCGGCCCTTGCCGTCATCACGCACGGGCGTCGTCTCCTGCACGGCAGAACCCACCAGCATGTTCACCATGCTCGACTTCCCCACGCCGCTCTTTCCGATGAGCACGGCCGTGGTGCCCGCGGGCACGAGCGCGCGCACGGCCTCGATGCTGGCCGGATCGTTCTCCGACACGACGAGCGTCCGCACGTCGGGCCCCACGAGAGCACGCACGCGGTCGCGCACGGCGACGGCGTGCTCTTCGCTTTCGGCGAGATCGGCCTTCGTCAACACCACGGTCACCGCGGCACCCGTCTCGTACGCCAGCACCAACTCGCGCTCAAGCCGCCGCACGTTCACATCGGCCAACGGCTGCGCCACGAACACCCGGTCGAAGTTCGCCGCCAGCACCTGCGGCAGCGCGCGCTCGGTGGGGTCTTTGCGCACGAACGCGCGCGTGCGCGGAAGGATGCCGCCGATGATGCCCTTGTCGTGGCCCTCCGGCACGTCGACGTCCACGAAGTCGCCGATGACGGCGCGCGCCTCTTCGCCTTTCACAAGCGCGGTGGCATGCTCGCAGCGCACAAGCTCGCCGTGCTCGGTGCGCACGAGAGGATATCCGCGATCAAGCTTGACGACCTGGCCCTTCTGCACGCAACCTCCCTTTTCGCGCCTAACGCTGCCGCTCGCGCAGCCAGTAGAACACCCCGAGCAGGGCCAAGCCTGCCACCACCGTCACGATTCCGGGCACGAACGCGTTCGCGTCGAACTCGTCCGGAACCTCCTCGCCCCGCGACACCACCGTCACCACTTCGGCGTGAAGGTCGGATATGCCGTCATGGTCGGGGCACACCAGATAGAACGTCCCGCGCACCTGCAGCATGGTTCCACGCGCGCCGTATTTGCCGAACGTGTCGATCTTCGCAGCTTGCTCCGAAGTCATGTGCACCGAGATCGTGGACGAATCCCCCTCGGCCGAAAGCGTGATCCACCGATGGCGGCCGTCCAAACCTGAGCGGATGGCGTCGCCCACAGCCTCTCCCACCACCTGCACGGTCTGGTTGTCGAAGTAGGAATCAGCCTGGGCGAGATCGCCGATGGAGGTGTCGTAGATGAACGAGCTGTCGGGAAGCTGCTGGGTGTTCACCGCGTTGTCACCCTCGGCGGGTTCGTCGGCGTACGCCACGGCCGAAAGCGCACCCGTGCAGCCGGGCGTCAACATGCCCGCGAAGCCAGGCGTCAGCGAAAGCACCAGCGCCAGCGCCGCCGCAAGCGCCAGCGCCGCCGTCAGCGTACGCGCCGACCCCAAGACCGCGCCACGCCGCACCGCTCGCGAGGCCGCAGATCGCACCGGCTTCGACCCCGACGCCAACCCCGCTTGCGTCCTTGCTACCACCCACGCGCGCATCCTCACCGCTTCACCACCCACTTCCTCGGGTTGAGCGACACCACGATCTCCACCAGCAAGGCGATGAGCGTCACGAATTCCAAGCGGCCCGCCCACATCTGCACGATGTAGAACACTTCGAGCGTCGGCGCCATCCCCGGTGCCGCGAGCGACGACACGATGCCGCCGTTGCTCGCCATCGACACCGACTCGAAGATGGCCGGCGCCGCCTCGAACCCGTGCGCGATGCCCACGAGCGCCCCCACTGCGTACGTGACAACGTACAGGATGAACACCGTCATGGCTTCTTTCACGATGTCGGGCGTGAGCACACGTCGCCCGACATGGTTGTACGCCACCACCACACGAGCCGAATCGGGCGCAAGCGCCTCTTTGATAGTGGACACCATGGACTTCGCGATGATGCCCATACGGCTGAACTTGATGCCGCCCGACGTGGAACCGCCGCTGCCGCCCACCGCCATGAGCATCGCCAGCACGAGAAACGCACCCGACGTGAGCGATGTTTCCAGCTGGTTCGTCGTGATGTTCTGGAATCCCGTGGTGGAGAACGCCGAGATCACCATGAACAGGCCGCGCCGCAGCATGGCGGGCAAGTTGGAGAAGTCGGCGCTCGCGCTCAGCGAAGCGGCGAACACGCACGTCACCACTGCGAGCCAGAGCACCATCGTGCGTATCTCAAGATCGCGGAAGAACACCGCCACGCGACCCTTCCACACCTCCGCATGCAGTACGAAGCTGATAGAGCCCACCAACATGACCAGCATGAGCACCACCTCGATGGGAAACGAGTGGTAGTACATCACGCTTTGGCTCATAGGCGCAAAACCGCCCGTGATGAAACCCGAGATGGACAGCCACAGCGCCTGCAGAAACGCCCGCAACGGCTCCATGCCGATGAACAGGCACAACCCTGTCAGGATGACCGTGGCCACCAAGATGATGCCCATGCCGATCTTCGCGATGAATTGCGTGGTTTGCACGACGTTGGGCACCACGTGCTCGCTGCGACCCTCGGACATGTACAGGCTCGCATCCACGCGCTTGCCGAACAGCCCGAACGACAGCGCCACCACGATCAATCCGAAACCACCCATGAGGTGCATCATGAAACGCCACATGTTGTCGGCATTCGACAGGTGATCGAGATCGACGATGATGCTCGCGCCTGTGGTGGTCATGCCCGACACGCAGTCGAACAGCGTGTCAAGGTACGTGACATAGTGGCCGGACAAATACAGAGGGATGGTCGCGATAAAGGAGAGCACGATCCAAGCAAACCCGGTGACGGCGAGCGCCTGCTGGCGATCGAGACGTCCCGGTTCGATACGCAGAAAACGCAGAGCCGCACCCACGGTAAGGGACACGCCGATGGCAAGCAGGTAATGCGCTGCCGGCCTCCATTCTTGGCATGCGATGGCCGTGATGAACGGCACCAGCAGCGCCAGCGACGAGAACAGCACGAGCACGCCGAGATAATGGCCGATAACCCGCACGTCGTACAATGTGAACCTCTGCCACATGGACGTGCTCTACCCCTGTCGCGCGCCGAACGTGTCGGCGTTTTCGGTGACGGAACTCAACCCAGCACAACCCTTACAAGAACGATGAGCATCCAGAGCATGATCAGAAAGCATACGAGCGAGAGCAGCACGATACCGAACCCCGTGAGCGGGGTCTCGAGCATCTGGCGGATGTCCTGCGGCCTTTTGCGCATGCGGGCATTCTAACACCAAAGGCCGTTGCACGATACGTCCAGCTTGGCAACACCCCCGAACACCCGCGAACTCCCCCATTACGTGGTATGGAAACAGGCAGAAGCGGCATGATAAAGATGCATGTCGCACCCGAGCATGCGCACTCTTCCTTGCACGTTCGTCTTGTGCCCCTTCCCCCTGTTAAACCAAGATTGACACGAACCGGCGCAGACCGCATCTTATGCACAGGCTTCGTCCGCGTTTTCGTCGTGCAAAGTTGGAGGCCGGGGCGCAACCCCGGGTCGAGGTTTCCCCTGCGCGTCCCGCAGCCTGAGAACCTATGCACAAGGCGCAACCCGCACTAGTTCAGGCGACTTCCACTGCTGAACCGCCGTTGGCAGAGGCCCGTTCGCAGCGCGCCCGTCCGACACCTTCAACTCTGCCGCCGGGAGCGCCGGCCCGAGCACTGGCGACAGCGCAATGGCTGGGAAACGTTAACGACGGTTTGGCAAAGAGAACGCCATTCCACGCCGCTTCCACCACCTGCCGTTTGCACCCTTGCGCACGGCGGCAGGCTATCCCGCGTTTCCAACCGGCAAACTTGCCTCATCCCGCGGCAACCAGGGTCGCTTCGGAGTATAATCCCCCCATCTTGCCCACGGCGAGAGCGAACAGCAAAACGCATGTGCCACCCGCAAGCGGCCTTGCGGCACGAATCGCCTTCGTCGCCGCGCAGAGAACGCCGCGAATCGCACCCATCGCCATGCGGTGACAGGGAGCTCGCGAGCACAAGACGAGAAAGGAACACCATGGCATCGGAACGCGACATCGACTACTCGCTGTCGCGCGTTCCTGATGAAGCGAAACAGCCTTTCTGGCGAGTTCTCTTCATCAGGATCGGCGCGATCTGCTGCGTCTCTCAACTCATGCTGGGCGCATCGTTGGGCGTCGGCCTGACGTTCTGGGACGCATTTCTGGCCACCATGCTGGGCTCGGTGCTCTTGCAGGTGGTCAGCTGGGCGCTGGGCACGGCGGCCGCGCGCGAAGGGCTGTCCACCAGTTTGCTTTCGCGCTGGGCGGGCTTCGGCAAGGTGGGATCGGCGCTGTTCGGAGGCGTAGTTGCCATCTCCATGGTGGGCTGGTTCGGCGTGCAGAACGCGGTGTTCGGCGAGGGCATGGCCGAGATCGTCCCATTCACGGATTTCCTCGGCACCGAGGAAATCCTGCCCGGCCTCATGCCTGGCGTCACGCCCGAGTACATCCTGTGGGCGATCATCACCGGGCTGGGCATCACGCTGCTCGTGGTGTTCGGCATCAAGGCCATCGCGAACTTCGCCGCCGTGTTCGTGCCGCTGTTCGTGATCGTGGTCATCGTGGCCGCGGCCATCATCCTGCAGGATCATTCACTCACCGAGCTTCTCACCACGGCACCTCCGGGGCCGGCCCTCACGCTGGGAGCGGCCACCACCATGGTGGCGGGCGGCTTCATCGCCGGCGCCATCTGCACGCCCGATTACGCGCGCTTCCTGAAGAGCGGCACGCAGGTGTTCTGGATGACGCTCATCGGCACGTTCGTGGGAGAGCTGGGCATGAACCTCTTGGCCGTGCTTTTGGCGCACGCCATGGGAACCGAGAACGTCGTCGACATCATGATGGGCACCTCCGGCGTGATCGGCGTCATCATCGTGGTGGCCTCCACGGTGAAGCTCAACGACATCAACCTGTACTCCTCGTCGCTTGGCCTGGCCACGATGGTGAACGCGCTGTTCAACAAGAAGCTCAGCCGCAACGGCCTGGTGTGGACGCTCGGCATCGTGGGCACGTTCCTGTCGGTGATCGGCATCATCAACTACTTTACGGACTTCCTCACACTGCTCGGCGTGGCCATCCCGCCGGTGGCAGGCATCATGGTGGTGGACTACTTCGTCTTGAAGCGCAGCCGCTCCACGCTGGACGCGTCGCGCGCGCACGGCGAGCTGCCGGCCAAGGTGGAGAAATGGAATCCCATCGCCATCGTCTGCTGGATCGCCGGCTTCATCGTGGGCGAGGTCACGAGCATCATGAACGTCGGCATCCCTGGGCTGAACTCGCTCGTGCTGGCCGGCGTGCTGTACTGGGTTGTCATGGCAGCGTACGCGAAGGCGAAGAACGTCGAGGCCGTCGCGTTCGCCGAAACCGACCAGGTGCTGTAGACGCTGCGCTTGCGCGACCATCTGCGGGTTGTTGCTGCCTGAAACGGTCGACTTCAGGCGGCAACGATCCGTTTCGGGCGGCGGGCGGCGCGGCAATCCGACAGCGGGCATCGGGCGTCGGCCAACGTGGCAATCCGGCATGCGTGCCCGACGCGGCACATGCTCCCGACACCCAGCGAGGCAACCGCATCGAAGACCGACGCAGCCGCCCCTCATGCCCCTATGCGGCACCATAAAGTCGGACGGATTCGCTCCGAGCTGCGATGCCGACAAAAGCGATCAAAATCCAACTTGAACTGCGATGCCAGCCGCATTCCTGCGCGCCCGAGCGCTCCTTGGCGCATCCGAGGGCTCTCGGACGCGCCAAGGAGCTTACCGAGCTGCGACGTAGCGCTGCTTCGAGCTGCGGGGCTTGTCCGGCAGCGTCATCCGAAGCACCCCCTCGCGAACGGCGGGCGCGATGTACACGCGGCTCGCATAGGGCACCGATTCCAAGCCAAGGAACTGGGCGATCTCAATCCGCGAGCGCGGCACCGAGCAGAATGCGACGAGGTCGGCCCCTCCCGCGCTTGCGGAATCCTGCCGTTCGGTCGGATGCTTGCGCAAGGTCACCGTGAACGAATCGTGCGTGTCGACGAATTCGGGCTCCGGCAAATTGGCCAACCGTATCAACGTACATCGATGCACACATGAAAGTACAATGCTTGAGAAAAAGTACAATGTGGGGGTGCGGACGTTTTTCCGGACGGCCTAGGCGGCCAGCCCCAGCCGCCTCCT